>Ga0131853_10001828_pt1 | contig 38004 bp, 28 predicted proteins | sample TergutLab28metaG_FD_92764 | JGI IMG/M metagenome (GOLD analysis project Ga0131853, IMG submission 92764) | Labiotermes labralis P1 segment gut microbial communities from Petit-Saut dam, French Guiana - Lab288 P1 (version 2) (version 2) | ecosystem: Host-associated > Arthropoda: Insects >... | reverse complement strand
GCAAAATATAACAGAAGATCAGTATTTCCACGCCGATGTACGGCACGGCTTTATACTGAAATTCCCTGTTAAGCCTGATGTTGACCTTGTTGCTCTTGAGCGTCAAGTGAATGAAATTATAGACGAAGATGTGGAGGTTTCGTATTTAGACGAAAACCATATCATGATTGGCGATGAAAAACATGGATGCACAGGTCCACGTATGCATGTTCGCAGTACAGGTGCAATAGAAAAACTTACACTTCTCAAAGAATTGCTGGTAGAGCCAATAACAGAGTTATATCTGCTGGTTGGTATTGTTGGAGAAATCGATGATATGAACAATTTGAATCATATGGTTTTGTAGTTTGTGGTTACGACGTAGAGTTTTCGATAGAAACTCCCTACTATTGTGGAATGTCCGACAACGAAAGGACTAATTTTCCGTACGCAATAGGTAAGTCATTAATAAAACAAAGGCTCAGCTATTCTCCGAATACCATTTCCAAAGCCTCATGAACTATCCCATTTGTGGGAGCCTTATCAGAAATCAGCACATCGACACTATCAAGGCTGCATATCCTATAGAAAGCTGTTTTTGAGAACTTACTGCTGTCACACAAAAGATAAACCTTGTCAGATTGAGACATCATGATTTTTCTCAGCTCAGCTTCATTTTCACAGTTGTCCATAGCCACTAACGTATCAGAAATTGCACGGCACGAAAAGAATAATTTCTGCGCAGAAAAGTTTTTGATAGTGTCAGCAGCACCGGGACCCACAAGCGATTGCGAATTTTCTCTGAGACGACCTCCTGTGCAATAAATTTTTGACTTCAATATTTGCCCCGCAGCAGTAACTGCCTTGACTCCGTTAGTTATGATTGTCAAATTTGCTTTTGAGGTTAAATATGGGATCATTGAATATGTGGTTGTGGATGAGTCCATTATAATTATATCACCATCACTAACACAGTTTGCAGCTAGTTTCCCTATAATGCTTTTTGCTTCCGATTGCTCTTTTTCACGAATAGTAATCGGAATTTCTGCATTGGGACTCTCAAGCAAAATCGCACCGCCATATGAGCGCTTTACAAGATTTTCACGCTCCAACTTTTCCAAATCCCTTCGTATGGTCGTCTCACCGATAAAGAATTTTCTTGAAAGCTCCGATACAGACGCAGATTTATGTAATTTCAGATATTCATATATTCCATTTTGACGTTCCAATGTTAGCATTGCATTCTCCTTCCAACATCGAGCATTGTCGCTTATTGTTGCACATTGTTGTGCAATTAAATGCTAAATCGTATATTTTTCCACCTATATTGCACATTTATTACCACTTCATTATAATAATATACCATAAACAGTAAATCAATAACAACAAGGCAGGTTAATATGAATTACAGATTAGGTATCAATTTGGGATTTGCAGTCAACAAGTACTGCGAGCCTGAGCAGTGGACGAGAATTGTCAAACAAGAATTAGGACTGTCATATGTCCAATTTGTAGCCGATTTACTCAACCCATTTTTGCCGGAAGAATATATCAAAGATCAAATTGCACTTATTTCCCGTTATGCAAATGAATATGACATCACAATTGAAAGCCTGTTTACAAGTAGCTTTACACGTGTACCTCACCTTATGAGTACCGATGAAAAACTTAGAGATATTTGGTACGATTGGTTTTGTCGCTTTCTAAAAATGGGTTCAGCTTGGGGTGCAAAAAACCTCGGAAGCCATTTCGGCATCCTGACTTTCCCTGCATACGATGATGTTTCAAAAAGAGAATATCTCATCGATGAGGCTGTGAAGAACTGGCAAAGATTATCGTTTCTAGCCAAGGATTTGGGATACGAATGTCTGATATTTGAGCCTATGAGCGTAGCGCGCGAAATGGCAACCACTGTACAAGATACAAAGGATTTGCTCGAAAGAGTTAATGCAAATTGTGGAGTACCCATGCGCGTTTGCCTTGATGTCGGCCATGCTCCCCACCCTTCAGAGCGTGATCCTTACCCGTGGATTGAACAGCTTGGCGCTGTCTCACCCGTTATACACTTACAACAAACTGTTCTACACAAAAGCAACCACTCACCTTTCACCGAGGAGTATAACAGTAACGGCATTATTTCCGGAGAACGTGTGATGGAAGCCGTGGAAAAGTCCGGTTGCACAGACAGCCTTTTTGCATTTGAAATATCGCACCGAGAACATCACGATACAGAACCTAAAATAATCCCCGAACTTAGAGAAAGTGTCAAATATTGGCGAAAATTCATTAAAACCTAGGAGAAGTATTTACAATGAAAGCCTGTGTACTAGAAGCTGTAGCTAAGTTGATATATAAGGATGTTGATACGCCAAAGCCTACAAGCGGAGAAGCGCTTGTGAAAATCCATGCATCAGGTATATGCGGCAGCGATGTTCAGCGTGTTTTGGAAAAAGGTACGTATTCATTTCCGACCATACCGGGGCACGAGTTTGCCGGTGAAGTCGTGGAAGTTGGTGCTGACTGTGATAAATCGTGGTTAAATCGAAAAGTCACTATTTTCCCTTTACTGCCTTGCAAAGCGTGCAATTTTTGCGCTACCGGCAATTTTGCTCTATGCTCAAATTATGATTATTACGGCTCTCGCAGAGACGGTGGATTTGCAGAGTATTTATCTGTAAAAGAATGGAACCTTGTTGCTGTACCTGATAACCTCGACTATGACGTGGCGGCTCTGGCCGAGCCTTGCGCTGTTGCTGTTCATGCCTTGGGCAGAGCTAATGTTCCTATTGGTGGCACTATCGTGATTTTTGGAGCAGGAACGATTGGTCTCATGATGGGGAAAATAGCCCAAATGGGTGGAACCAAAGTTATCTTAGTTGATATCGATTCCGCAAAACTTGATTTTGCAAGAAACTTTGGCTTTAACCACACCTTTAACCCCTTTGATACGGACATACAAAATGAAATATCTGAATACACATCAGGCTGTGGCGCTGATGTCTGTATTGAGGGAACAGGCGTGCCTGCCGGCTTGGAGGGTTGCCTGAGTGCTGTAAAAACCTTCGGCACAATTGTTTGCCTTGGCAATCCCGCAAAAGATATGTTATTAACCCGAAACGCATATTGGGAAATCTTGCGCAAAGAACTCTCCTTAAAAGGTGTTTGGAACTCAAGCTATTCCGGCATAAAAAACGACTGGAATACCGCCATGCAAATATTGAATAGTCAGGACTTTTCGCCACTTATTACACATAGATTTACTTTATCTCAATGCAATAAGGCATTTGATATGCTTAATGACTCATCCAAATTTTGTGTCAAGGCAATGTTTATTAACAAATAAATGGAGGTTACTATGAAAGCTGCTATTTTCGAAGGTATAGGGCAAATGATTGTAAAGGAATGCGAAACGCCGCCTTGCGAGCCGGACGGTATAATTGTCAAAGTTATGTCATGTGCCGTGTGTGGCTCTGATATCCGCATTTTTCACAGCGGAAATAATAGGGTGGCTCCACCACAAATATTAGGACACGAGAGTGCCGGCGAGGTCGTTGAAGTAGGCGCTAATGTAACAAAATTTCGTATCGGTGACCGTGTTGCTATCGGAGCCGACGTACCTTGCGGTCAATGCGTTTTTTGTGAAGCAGGTATCGGGAATAACTGTCAAATCAATTACGCAATGGGCTATCAGTTTGCAGGCAGTTTCGCACAATACCTCGCTCTCAATCGCACGGTAGTAAATTTCGGACCTGTTCATATACTTCCCGACCATATCTCTTATGACGAAGGTGCCCTTGCCGAACCGCTGGCATGTGTGTTAAATGCGTTGGAGCTTTCGCCCGTAAAACTAGGCGATACAGTCGTTTTGATTGGAGCAGGCCCAATAGGAATGATGCTTTGTCTTGTCGCCAAACTCATGGGCGCTGCCAAAGTAATTCTCATAAACCGCTCTGCGCCACGCTTGGAAACGGCAAAAGAACTTAATATTGCAGATCATTACATCTGTCTGTCTGAACAGGATGGCATAAAAGCTGTACTTGAACTAACCGGAGGCTTAGGAGCAGACGTAATCTATACTTCATGCCCTTCACCTCAGGCGCAAGCCGATGCTATAATAATGGCAAAAAACCGAGCAAGGATAAACTTCTTCGGAGGTCTGCCAAAAGATAAATCTATCGTTCCAATCGACACAAACGTAATCCATTATAAGGAGCTAATCGTATCCGGTGCACATGGTTCAATGCCTATTCACCACAGCAAGGCTATTGAACTTATTGCTAGCGGACGAATAAACGTCAAAAAATTTATTACGCACAAATTCTCGTTGGATAAAATAATTGATGCATTCGCCTTTGCGGAAAGTCACAAAGGATTGCGAGTCATTGTCAAGCCATGGGAAGTATAATCTGACCGACAAAACGTGGGCTTGTGGTTAAAATTCCTTCCACGAATCTTCAAGGCATTGCGTAATCTGTTTATACAAGCCGAACTTCTTTCGATAAAATTTATATGTCTCAGGATTTGGTTCGACACGAGATTTAACTTCGGTCATTGCCTTTGCAGCTTCCGGAAAATCGGCATATTCACCGGCCGCAACCGCAGCAGCCATTGCACTTGCAAGCGCACCAAGCTCGTCAGTTTTGACAAGCTCCACAGGGAGCTCCATAATATCCGCAAAAAGCTGTGCCCATAAAAGTGACTTTGCAGCACCACCGGCGAGGCGTATGGCATTTGTCTTTTCACGATTTTTAAGCAGCTTTTCAATATGCACCTTATGACAGAAGCAAATCCCCTCTATAATCGCCCTTGCAACATGATTTCTTGTGTGATGACTGTCAAGCCCAAGCAGTGATGCCTTTGCTTGTGGATCATAGTTTGAGCCATACAAAAATGGCAAAAAAATCAAGTTTTGCTCACCCGGCTCAACGGCTTCAGCAAGCTTCATAAACTCACTGTAACTTTCGACATCAGGCATAAACATTTCGATAAACCACGCCATATTGCCTGCCGAGGTAGGGCTACACTCTTCAACAAGATAATAGTCATCCATACAATAGATTGAATTCATCATTACAGTTTTGTTAAGCACCGGCTCCTTCGAAATGTATTCGTTAATACTCCATGTACCGGCAATTACCGCTATGTTCTCCTCATTTGTGATGTCCATCGCAATACAAGAATCAATATCAAACATACCTCCTGCAACAACCGTGCCTTCAATCAAGCCCGTCAAGGCGGAAGCTTCACCGGAAATATACCCGCAAACATCAAAGGAACGCTTCAAAGGTGGTAACGCATCATAAACGGCATTGAGGGCAAACATATCCAGCAATTTTCTATCATACTGCCTTGTTTTAAGATTTAGTAAATTGCTTCCTGAAATGTCTGTGAGTTCCGCATAAGCTTCTCCGGTCATTCTGAAGCGGATATAATCTTTCACCTCGAAAATCCATTTAATATTGTTGAATACATCAGGTCTGTTGTCTCTGAGCCAGCAAAGCAATGAAACAGGCTGAGACGCAAGAATACTCTGAAACGTCTTATCAAAAACTTTGTCTGCTGTGCCATCTTTTGCCCATTTCTGCGGATACATCCATGCACGTCCATCTGTGCTTACAATTCCATTCATTGCAGGTTTGTCGTCCTTGCCCCAAAGGTATAAGCCTTTACCATGGCCTGAGCAAGCAATGCCTTTAATTTTTTGGGGATTAACACGAGACTGTTCAATAACACGGCGGATAATACGACAGTTTGCCTGCCACAATTCTTCCATATCACGTTCGGTATGCCCGCCAACAGGAGTCAGCATAACCAAATCCTCAGAAGCAGATGCAATTTCAACTCCATTCGCATCAAACAACACAGCCTTACAGGAAGTGCCCCCATTATCAACACCAATATACATAAAGAATGTCCTCCAATTTCTTTGTACTATTAATCCAAGTAGCTACGCAAAAACGTATAAGCATGGTCAATTTGTGCTTGAAAATTCCCATCATCCCAAAATTCGCCTACAAAGCGTCGCACCCCCAGCGCCTTTGCAGTTTCAACTCCTAAAGCAAAGTCCACCTTCCCACTGCCGTAAGAAACATCCCTATACTTTCCGGGTTCCGTTTCTTTCAAATGAAGTGCCACGACATGTCCTCTTCCGCATTGCAAGTCAGCAGAAATGTCATGACCGTACAAAGATGCTGCATTGGTCAGATTCCCTAAATCAGGATAAACCTGCAGGTATGGTGAGTTCACCTTGTTCACAAAAAACATCGCTTTTTCCACAGTATCCATAAAAGGAGTTTCCATAGTTTCAAAAGCTAAAACCACACCTGCCTTAGTTGCTAAATCAACACTCTTCGCAAGATTCTCTATAAATAACTCTCCGGTTTTTTCGTTGCTTTCCTCATAGTAAACATCATAGCCGGCAAGCTGAATAGTACGTATACCCCAGAAAGAAGAAAGTTCGATAGCTCTCTTCATAATATCAAGACTCTCATTGCGCACGGTTTCACTCATGCTTCCCAGTGGGAACTTGCGATGCCCACTCAAACACATACTGCCAATTGGCGTGCCGGACTCAGCAATAGCATCAGAAACTTCACGTAGTTTTTCTTTACTCCAGCGTAACCGAGAAAGCTTCTCGTCTGTCTCATCAATACTCACCTCTAAGAAGTCAAAACCTGAAATTTTAGCGTTAAACAGTTTTTCCCGAAGAGTTAGATTGTGCGGCATTGACTTCTCATACAGTCCAAGGGTGTAGTTTTTCACTTAAAATACCTCATATATCATTTTTTATGACTCTTCAGCGCTACTTTGCTAAACACGCCAACAAGAGGACGCCGGTGGTTCGATGAAAACGTTTTTATACTATCATATCCCCCTACTCCTGTCAATTAAAACAACGATTCAACTTGACATATATGGGCATATATAATAGTATGTCGATTGCAAGATAAAAACGTTTTTATATAAAATCCCAAATCAATATTATTTAGGAGGACAAATGAAAATGAGAAAAATTCCCTTGTTACTGATTGCGATGTTGTTGCTTTCTGTCACGCTCATATCATGCGATGACGGACCCGGGGGTTCACAGGACGAGTCACACCTTATTCTGTATACCGAGTTCCAAGGTTTGGCTCTTGAGTTTCTGAGAGAACAAACGGAAGCATTCAGCGAACAAAATCCCGGAGTCACAATAGAAATTTTATCTGCAGAGTCCCAAGTGTTTGACACCTTCTTCAAAACAGCAGTTGCGGGTGGCGAACAAATTGATGTCGTTCAAGTCAATATTCAATTCTTCCGCGATTATGTCCAAAGCGGATTTTTGCAACCAATTAGCCCCTATGTTGATTTCGAAAGGGCGCCTAAAATAGACATGGCTTGGCAACAGGAATCTTACTTCTCTATGAGCGACGAAGTTTTCGGAATGCCTACTTCACTTGATTCCAGCGCAATTTACTACAATCGCGCCGTTTTTGAAGAGTTCGGTCTCGACATTCCTGTAACGTGGGATGATGTGTTCGCCATTCGAGATGCACTTGAAGGAACCGACGTATCAGCTTTGGTTTATGCCGGAGCGGAGCCGTGGTGGAATCCGATGCATTTTAACATCATGTTCTACCAAATAACAGGAAACAGAGGGCTTGAAATTAATGACAGGTTTATGAGTGGAGATTTTTCGCCGGAGATCATCCAATATTATGTTGATACGTTGCAATTCTTTGCAGACCTCCACTCAGAAGGCGTATTTATCTCAGGAACACAAGGCATGGACCTTCCTTCAGCTATTGGTGTCTTGACCAGCGGCAGAGCAGCTATGTTTTACATGGGAACGTGGTTCAGAATGAACCTTGCAGAATCTGCACCTGATTTTGATTACGGCGTTTTCCCTGTGCCCACCATGGGTTCCGGGCTTCAATCGCAGCCTGCAGGCAGCATCGCGGTCATGTTCTGCATATATGTGGATGCCTTGCATCCGGAAATTGCAGGAGAATTCATAACATTTTATGCAAGCCCCGAAGTACAGCAACAAGGCTTTGACCAAGAGGCTTTTGTCGGACTAAGCATAACACCCGGAGCTGCACCGATATCTACTCCTGTAAATGATGAGTTTGGCAGAATCGCTCCGTCCACTGTGATCTGGCTTGATGCAATATGGGAACCGGAAATCATCACCGCTTTCCAACAAGGTTGCCAATCTGTAATTCTCGGCGAAAGAACTGCGCAACAGGTCATGGATGATATTGTCACGCTTTATCAGCAATTAAGAGAGCAAGGAAGAACTTTCTTTGATTAAGTTAAGTCATAAGCACATTAGTACCCTATATAGGACATAGAAAGTTTTGCTAAAAAATCTACGTCGCAGTGTTCCGAAACAAATTTCATTCGGAACATTGCGCGTGGTTAAATACTGTTTGCTAACTATCGGAAGGAGAACGTTATGAAGGGAAGTCCACCAATGATTAGAAAGACAATTTCTCAACATTCATATCTTCTTTATCTTTTACCCGCTGTTGCTTTTTTTGTTATTTTCCTCCTTGCACCTATTGTTTCATCTTTTTCAAACAGCTTATTTGTGTGGGATGGATTAGGGCGGCGCAGCGAGTTTGTCGGTCTCATAAACTTTCAGCGCATTTTTAACGATAGAGTTTTTGTCGGCTCGATTACAAATACGATCTTGAGCGTTTTGATCGGCCCAATTATTCAGACATCATTGGCATTAATCTTGGCAGTGCTGATTTCAAATGTCCGTATCGGAAAAACATTCTATCGCGCTGCTTTCTATATGCCTGTTATACTCCCTTTGGTCGCAGCTTCACTTGTGTGGTTTAGCATTTACAATCCAACTTTCGGCGTACTAAATGAGTTTATACGATTATTTAACCCATCATTTGAACACGCATGGCTTGGAAGCACATCCACAGCACTAATGTCTGTACTCACTATATCCATTTGGCGATGGACAGGCTTTAGCATCGTTATATTCATTGCCGGCCTTCAAAGTATTTCTCCGGAGTACTACGAAGCTGCAAAAGTAGACGGCGCAGGAGCCTTCACTTTACTCAGAAAAATAACAATTCCACTCCTGTCCCCTGCAATCATCATCAACTTCTTGCTTAACATCATCGGATATCTCAGGTTATTCGATGTCATCTGGGTCACGACAAGAGGCGGACCCGCCGGAGCTACAGAAGTAATGTCTACCTACATATACAGGCAAGCCTTTCAATATAATAACATCGGAATGGCATCAGCAGCTTCTGTTATTTTGTTCTTGGTTATTGCAGTCTGTTCCGGCGCATATTTAACTGCAGTACGCAGGAACAATGACTGAGTAAGGATGGGTATTTATATGATTAAAAGGGCGCATATTTCACAGGTAGCGATACAGTTAGTGCTAATTTTTTCCGGATTAATAGCGATATACCCTATTTTCTGGACATTCATATCTTCACTCAAAAGAGATAGCGAAATATTCGGGAGTACTTTCGCCCTCCCCCAACAACCACAATTTATAAATTACATCACAGCTTGGGGCAGAGGCGGATTACAACAAGCCTTTATCAACAGTGTATACATCACCTTTTTTACAGTTGTGTTGGTAATAATTGTTTCAATGCTTGCGGCATATATAATCAGCCGCGTAAATAACAAAGTCACAAAAATTGTTTTCCTGTCTTTTTTAACAGCGATTATGATTCCGCCTGACGTTATGTTTTTGTCAATGTTTCTTCAGATTAGGGACTACAACCTAATTAACAACTTTTGGGGCGTAATACTCCCTTCTGTCGCAATGGGAATACCAATGTCAGTATTTATACTTGTGGCTTTTATGAAAAACTTGCCCCCAAGTTTATTGGAGGCAGCAACAATCGACGGCTGTAGCCGCTTTGGGATTCTATGGAAAATTGTTGCGCCGTTAACAAAAGCCGCCATTGGCTCGGTTGCTGTGTTTCAATTCACTGCCATTTGGAACTCATACATGCTACCGTTAGTTGTTTTGCGCAGGGAACATCTTTTGTTATTGCCACAGGCTCTTAACCGCTTTATGGGAGAACGACACATTCAATTTAGTCAGCTTTTTGCCGGAATAATGATAACTTTCATTCCGGTGTTGATCTTCTTTATTTGTTTCCAACGAACATTTCTGCAGGGAGCAACTATGGGGGCTGTAAAAGAATAACGAAATCAGGGAGCACTTCAAGCTAATGTGCTCCCTGATTTTTCCTTATTACGACTATTTCACACTATCACATAGGCATATCAGGGTGGTTATTTGCAAAATGCTTGAGTATCACGATAGGGTCATATTTACTTGGATTGACAATCGTGACCCCTTCCCTTGCGGTTTTTTCCGCAACAAAGAACTCATCCGCACTTTTTTGACCATAGCGGAGCATTACCGGCGTTTCTGCGTCATATCCGCCAAATTTTCCATACCCTTGCACAAAGATGCACCCATAGGCCGCTTCATCTTTAATCGTAACGGTGCAGCCCGGATAAACCGTGAGTTCCTTTGCTCCAATGTACGGATTAGCGTAGGATATCCATTTTTCAACATGACTATCGCTTTCACTCGCCGGCAAAGGCGGACGGAAATTTGTTTTTTTGTAATGAGGGTCAACGTTCTTGTCCCAATCCAGTAAGCCCATGACATAATCCATGTCGAGTTTGCTTTCATCAGGACAATTTTCAACAAGAAAGTCATATGGATTGACTTCACCTGCAGTAACGTTTTCAAAAACAGAGTTTACATCTGAATTCCATTGCGGCTCATATGTCAGGTACGAGCCGGGAGCGTGAATCACCCCCGGAGGTGTATACCAACCGGTACCTAATTCAATACGGTAAGCACGCGAAAGCTCAGTTATACGTATATCACCATTTTCATAATCAGCGAGACGTTCTTTGACCATTTCTTTTGTCACATCCGGGTCAAATCCAAAGTATGTGTGAGGGAATGTACCGGAATGGTTGTTAAGTTGCGGCGGATAGTAGTAAGCTTCAGGTTTTCCTAGACTCCCAACTTTCGCAGCAGCATCAAATCCCAGGTGAACGTGATGGAACAACGGTTCACCATAATCAAAAAACTTGGAATACATAGGCCACGTTCCGTACTTGCTCATAAGCTCGTCTCCGATAAGCTCTGAACCCAACTCTTCCACAAAGTCTCGAAGAGTAATCGGATCAGATCCGGTTTCGACATAACTCAACCCTTCATCCGGAGCAGCATCCGGGCCGTTCATACATGTAATGACAGAAGAAAACCAACGCTCTTTGATTGCACCTCGCTTTGTCCCCAATGCATAATAATCGTTTGGGTGTAGTTTGAGCCTGTGCCCCGGCTTAGAGAAACGGCGTGGAACAAATACCGGAATTAGCTGTAATACCCCGGCACTCTCTTCAAATACATTACGAATCTTCACTTTCTTCATACTAAAAACCCTTTCATCGCATAGAAAAATCTAATAAATATTGGTCAAGTGTAGGCATTCAAAAAGTCTACTCCTATCCCTTTTGCTTTTCAGCTTAAATGACAGCCGCAGCAGAATTAGGCGGTATAATAAAAGTAGCGCTAAAAGTTGTCAGCTCATCTTCGTCTACAAGGCGATATTGTGTTAGCTTTTGCCCATCGGCTAAAGTGGGCATAACAGTTATGGCTTTTTCTTCATCATAGTTACAAATAATCATCCCTTGCTTACCGTTTGTACCTTGGTATACTGCATAGTGTGGGTGTTTATTCCCATCTATCGTAACTTCTCCGTTAATTCTGTTGCAGAATTTCCCATCCCAGAAATACTCTCGCATTTCGGTGCGGAGCTTATCCATTTTTGTACCGTATTCAACAGTTGTCGGATAGTCGGATAGCAAGCCTTTAAAGTTAAACGGTTCAAAGCTGATTATATAGCGATCAAGCAAGCATTGGTTTATCATCGAGCGGTCATTGAACCCTATAACTGCAGTCATGATATTAGCATCCGGACGAGTCATTCGACTAAGCGGGATATGGTCCCGACCCCAGGTGCGTCCATAGGAAACATCATAGTAATTCATCATGAAGTCGTACGAGGTTTCACCCGCTATCATAAAGTCTTTGACATCTTGATCTTTCAGCATTTTCTTTAATTCGTCAACAAGACGTTCATCTGCAGAATATGTACTGATGCCATAACGATGACCGTGGCTCGTATCAAAGCAACATAGAGTATGAGCATGATGGTGGTTTTCGTCGTAAAGAATGCCGTCAGCCCCAAGGTCTATGCATTTTTGGAATTCTTTTTTGCAAATTTCAATGAACTCATCGCTGTGAAAACACATTGGAATCAAGCGCCTTGTATTAACATCTGCTACCTGGCTGAGTGTTATATATTGATAGCCACGGTAATTGTAGTAATTGCCATACGGATCCTTAATTGCCAGAGGCTCATAAACGTCCTTAAAGTCGTCATTAGACTCGTCTGCCCATGTAAATTTAGCGAACAAAATCAGCTTTATCCCCATCGCTCTGATTTCTTTTATCGCCTGCTTGAGCTCATCGAAAGTACCTAGCCTGTGATCCGGTGTATGTGTCGGATTACCACGATCTTGACCACCATAATTCCAACCTACCAGCTGAATTACGTCAACACCATATTTCTTACACTCCTCACCTAACTTTGGTAAATCCTTGAACTTTATTCGCAACTCGTCTTCCGGTGAATTGACATGGATTTGATACCACGAGTGTGGATTTTTTGCCCACGCAGGCATATCGGGTATTTTATTCCATTTTTTGCTTATACGTGTAAAGCAATCAACGCCTACTCCCCACTCGCCTTTGTACGCTTCTAACCCAAAAGGCACTAAGTCTTGCGATGTTCCGGGTTCAACAAACGGCATATGGCCTACGGCAAATCGTGTAAATACGTCGAAATTTTCAGCATGATCTTCGCTGAACAATCGGAAGTCGTTGGAATTCCTCCAACCCGGATGTGCTTCTGCATGCCACAACATTGGCTCAATGCGTCTCTCGGTTACACCAATATACAAACCGTTTTCGTTATTGTCCGAAAAAAGTGTAAATGGATACATAGGCGGACAGGCTGCACCTGCTGTTGTCATGGTTGGATAATCGACACTATGCGTACCGTGATCATTGCGGAATGTCGGCCACATTTCAAATTCTTGAGCATCAAAGGCATATTTGGAGCGGTACATGGTGAATCGTTCCGCATCCGCCGGGCGATGCAAGTCTCCAAAATATGGGTAATAGACGTTTTCTACAAACACTTTATCTTGATTATCTATATGCATCTTAAACACAGCTTGATCTTCTTCAACCACGCATTTCGCCGTCACTGTTATGTTATGAGTACCTCCAAATTCCGACTCTATTTCATGCCACGTAAAGCAAACAGACTTTTCATCATATTCACAAGTCGGTTTGGTTTTCTGCAAATGTCCCCAGGCATTATTATTGCGTTTATCCTGATCAGATAAAGGTAGCATAAGTCGCCAAGAAAGTGCGAGGTGTTCGCGATTCAAGACATACCAGTCTGATATCTTGGAAAAAATAGATACCAAAGAGCCATTTTCGAGATTAAACTTTAGCTTTAATGTTTTAGTTTCAATACACACATAGTTTCCCATAAATAAGCACTCCTTTCAGTTAGCACCTTACTTTCAATGTTATTTAATTACATTTTAACTGCGCCTGCAGTAATGCCGCTGATGAACATGTTTTGGAAAATCAAGTAAACTGCAACAATAGGCAATGTGACTATACATAAGGCTGCAAACAGCATATTGTAATCTACCTGACCAAACAAATGGTTAAAGTTTGCCAAACCAAGTGTTATTGTTCGCACTTCCGGTCTTTGCAAATAAATCAGCGGTGTGAAATAATCATTCCAAATCATCATAAATTGAAAAATAACTACTGTCGCCAACCCCGGTAACGTGAGCGGAAAAAATATTTGAAAGATAATTCGCAGGCGTCCGGCTCCATCTATGTAAGCGGACTCATCGAGTTCTTTAGGAATAGTTTTCATGAACGAAGTAAGCAAGAACACCGAAATAGGTATCCCTCCATTTATATACAGAAATATAACACTCCAAAGATTATTATGAAGCCCTAAGTTACCCATCAACCTAAACTGTGGTATCATAGTTACCTGACCAAGCGGCACCAGCATAAGTGCCACAAAGACGGTAAGCAGCAAGTTGCGCCCGGGAAAATTAACCCTGGCCAGTGCATACGACGTAAGATAAGCCAGCACAACGATAGCGCATATAGCTATAACAGAAATGTATAAGCTATTTAGTCCATTCCGCCATATATTTGCTACATTCCATGCAAAGGCATAATTTCCCCATGCCGGCCCTCCTATCGGAATAAGACCAAACATATCTTGTCTGATTGCCTCGTTGCTTTTGAGGGAACCGGCAACCATCCAGAGCATCGGATACATTATTACGACTGTACCTATAGCCAAAACTATCCCGCGAAGCATCAGATAAAGACCACTCAAACCTCTTCTACTTTTAAACATAGCACTATCCCCCCCCTAATCCTTATTCCGATTCATTAATGTAATCAGGGTCAACGTAATAATTAAGATAAAGAAGAACAACATTATATTGATTGCAGTCGCGTAACCAAATTGACTACGAGCACCGAAAGCAATTTCATATGTGTATAAAGCTATGACTCTCGTACTGCCATACGGACCACCGGCTGTCATAGTCATTACAAGATCGAAAACCGACAATGCACCCGTTAGACAGAAAACAAAGTTAGTCATTGTCATACCTTTCATCATCGGCAATGTTATGTAGAGGAATTTTTTCCACTCTGTGGCTCCGTCTACCACAGCAGCTTCATATAATTCATTCGGAATTGTTTGCAGCCCTGCCATAAACAGTACTACGTGAAAACCCGTCCAACGCCAAACATCAACTAAGATGATACTGAACATGGCCAACGTTGGGTTTCCAAGCCAAAGAATAGGATCTCGAGGATTGGAAAGTCCTAATTGAAAAAGCAGTCCGTTAATTAAGCCTAAGTTAGGGTTAAAAATAAATCTCCATATCAGCCCGACAGCCACAAATGACATTACTACAGGCAAAAAGAAAATCGTGCGAAAAAAAGAAACACCTCTAAATTTATCCCTTAAAAAAATCGCAATCATAAACCCTAATGCAACTTTGAGAGTAGATGTAAAAATCATAAACACAACGTTGTTTCTGAGTGCAGACCATACCGTATCATCACTCATAATGCGACGAAAATTATCTAACCCAATAAAAAGGGGTTCAGTAAAGCCATCCCACCTTGTCATAGATATGTAAAATGCATGGACAAACGGATAGGCTGTCAATATTAAAAATATAAACAAAGTAGGAAGAATCAGAGCGTATCCCGTAAGCAAGTCACTCCTACTTTTAATATACTTTTTAGTGCGAACTTTTTCCATTATGATAGTCCTCCTGAAAAGCAAGGGCGGAGAAAGATATAAACCATCTCCGCCTCAACTCATTATCGTTACGGCTTACTCAACAACTTTCGCTATACTTTTTTAATCAGGAACCGCATCAAAATCAAATCCATCAGCGATTGCTTCATCCAGCACTCTTTGAATCACGGCAACGGCTTCTTCAGGAGTCGTTTGCTGACCCACAACCATTTGTATTTGCTCCTGGAATGCCGTGGTTACTTCCGGCGGCCACAACCAGTCAAGCCAGATTTTCATGTGAGGGAGCATGTTATCTCTGTAATATTCCATTAACGGATCCATTTCAATATGTGCCGGTGCTCTTGCATTTAAATTCGAGAATATTAATGCGCCTGTTTGGGGCGTTTCCAGATAGTCTGCATAATTGGCTTCAATCATTTTTTCATCCTGACTCACCCACTCAAGGAAAGCAAATCCGAGAGCTTCGTCTGCAGTTCTCGAGCAAATAGCCCACCCATTACCACCTGCCGAACCCGTGGTGCGGAAAATATCGCCATCAACAAAGCTCATTGCAGATGTCATGCCAATGTCTTCCATGCCTCCAAGGCGAAAAGCGTTAAGCTGCCATGAACCGGCAAATGTCATTGCCGATAGACCTTGAATAAAGATTTGTTCAGCACCTTCACGGTCAGTGGCATTAACACCGGGTTGGAAAAATCCATCGCCAAGCTCATGCAGAATCCGGAACGCTTGTAAGGTGTCTTCATCTGTAAAAGCGGCTTGACCTCTCAAAATCGCTTCTTGACGCTCAACAGCTTGCCCACCGGAGGTGGAGTTAAACAGCATGAAGTACCATGATGGCCACATATAGATTGTCGCACCGCAGTGTGCAAACATAGATATACCATGTGCATCAAACACTTCCTTTGCCGCACGCAATTCCGCCATGTTTGTAGGTACTGCAACACCATGCTCTTCAAACAATGCGCGGTTATAATACATACTCATGCCACCAACAGAGTCCCACGGCACCATGAACGGTATGCCACCTATACTAGCTGTTTCTTTTGCCGCAGGGGAAACACGATCCCAGTATCTGAACTCCGACAAAGGTATGATTACTCCACGGTTTGAAAGAACACGCGTATCCTGACCATTTATGCCCAGAACATCGATTTGTTGTCCACCGTTGTAAGCAATCATCAATGTGCGCATGTATTCCTCAGCAGTAATAAAAATGTGGGTAATGCTGGCATCGTGCATTTCTTCGAACTCCGCAAAGAAGTGAGGTGCTGCCTGCTCATTAACCACGGTCGTATACATAACAAGCTCTCTCGTCCCTGCCGGGACATCTGCGGTCTGTTCTGCATCATCGGCGCAAGCTACAAGTGCAATCGTAAGAACCAAAATCATAAGTAAAAATAGCATTTTCTTCATTTTCTTGTTTTCCTCTCATACAAATTTGTTTTAGCCTTTTCCGGTTTGAGTATTTCCAATCTATTGTTAGCCCTATTAAGGTCCGACTACAATAGAGCTACCTGCACGTTGCAGGCTTTCACGCATTTCTTCCAAATCGAGCGACAAATAAAAACGTTTTTCTCACTGCTACTGTGATATTATCACCAAACAAATATCCTGTCAAGCATAAAGTCGAAAAAATATAAAATTCATTTTTATTCGTTACAGTTCATGCGACACTCGGCAATTCATAGTGTTTGTCGACCAATGCTGGGCAAGCACACCACATATTATGAATTTAGCATGAAATGAAGTGTTTGCGAGCATTGTTGGAGACAAACACTATGAATTGCCGAGTGTCGCGTGAACTGTATGCAAGCTAGCCATGAACAGTAACTTTTATTCTGTTGCCATTCACGGCAGAAAGGTCATGGCTCCCTGGGGGAGTCATGACCTGTAACTTTTTATTCCAATTTTCATTCACCACGAAGCAGTTCAACCAACGCTAAAATGTTTTCCGCAGGAACATCGGCAGGCACTTGATGCGTTGGCGCTGCAATAAAACCACCACCCTCAGACATAATTGCGATAGTTTCATTAACTACATTTTTGAGTTCGGCAGGAGTTGCATAAGGCAAAAGCCGTTGCGTACTGATACAACCCCAAAAGGCCAAGTCAGCCCCATACTCTGCCTTGAGTTTTTTCAAATCGTAGACTTCCGGCTGAACGGTTTGGTAAACATCAAGACCTATGTCAATTAAGTCGCTGAGAATATTGCTTATATCACCACACGAGTGAAGCGCAACAATCTTTCCTCGTTTTTTTGCGGTATCGAACATCGTAGCAAGACCCGGCTTTATAAACTCACGCCATGTTTGAGGGCTCATTATAAGGCCTGTTTGTTGACCATAATCATCGCCCAGGTATACTCCATCAATATCATATTCACACACAGTTTCAATGATTTTTAGATTGTACTCAAGAATTTTTTCTAACAGTTCCTTGCAAAAATCCGGCTCTAACAAAAAGTTCATCAAAAGATTTTCCATTCCTGCCAGACTCCACGCTCTCTCGAAGTATGCAAGCCCTATTTTGGCAAGCTTAAAAGTATCTCTGCCGTTGTTAACAAGCTTTTCAATACTTTCCTCTATCGCCTTTAGGTCCGGCTCGGGAAAAGTGTAGTTGTTTAAGTTAGGTTCGGGTATTTGGATATCACATATGCCGATATCCTTATCTATTCCACTTCTGTCCCACAAAACCCCAAATTCATCTTTATAGAAATCGGGCTTTACATACCCGCCGCCAAAGTTGCATGAGCATTTTTCAATATAATTCCCTGCCCAATCAAAAAATCCGGCTTTTTCTATACCCAGAAAATCGGACACTTTCGCAAGCTCTTCACTTGTCAATTCGACATTATAAGGAACAATACCTGTCCCCTTGTGCCTTATTGCATCTAATACACATTCGCGTTTTCCCACTATATTTATTCAACCTTTCCCTTCCGGTGATAATGCGAAAATCGTCACTTCACTATCTTTTTTTCTCGCACTCCTCGCGAATAATTTTCACAAACCGCGCAACTTTCCCAATGTCACAATGCACAGTATAAACATCTCTTTGCGAGAACTCCAATGTTAGTCCGGATGCACAATCTACTGTCCTCTTTATATGCGAACGCACCGCATCTTCGTCTAAGTAGCGGTCAACACCGATATAATTCGGACTCGGCTTACGATGATACACGACCTTGCGCCCGAGAAGTGCACCCCCTATTATTTCCTCATTGCACCATGGAGATATTGAAAGCTTTCGCAAATTCTCAAATTTTGAAATGTCGTCCCAAAAACTATCAACGCCCTCGCAACAGCCATATGAAAGCAACCCAAACCGTTCTGAGATCCGTTTATAGTATGGGAACAAAAACTCGTGGTACATATCCGGTGAAATACCTTGTGCTTCTTGAGCATCCATATATCCCCATATCTGAGATGTTTTCAAACAATCACCACTCTGAGGAAGATCATCCGAAAAGCACATGCTACCCTGACTTAACGGTACATCCCCATTCGTTGCACGCAACATACCTTCACTCTCAGTTCGCTCCATTGCTTCAATGTAGTCATTTGTCAACATGGCGCACATTTCGTGAAACAATTCCGCTTCTTCGAGCATTGCAACATACATGTCTTCCATACCCATTATGTGAACAATATTTTGCATAAACGCTGCATAGCGAGGTCTCCCTGTCTTTTTGACAGGGAGAATATCGCCCACAATTTCATCTACAAATTCGCCCAATGTATGCCCTTCAGCGAGCTCAATACCTGACTTCCCCAGCAAATGAAAGTCCTCTGCCAAATCTTTTACTTGAGGTACAATGTGATGTCCAAGACCACCGGACTCTTCCCGCAATGCAGCTAAACCAAAAGGAATTATCCTATACTCTTCGCTTACTCCGATATAGTTCCGTATAATAGTATCGTCCCCAAAATTTTCAAATGGGAAAATATCTCTCAGCAGCATTCGTTCGAGTTCTCGTGCCTTGTCTGATTCGCACAGGAGCAGCGGTTCTACAAATTCAGTACAAAAGGTTCCAAATTCCACAGTTATCATAGGTCGCCCACTTGCGTCAGTGCGCCCATGAACCTCCCAATCTTTATACAGTTGCTTATTCCGCTCGCTTTCTGCGAGTTCCAATTGCCGCTTTGCCAGATCTCGCAATCTAATCCTATCCTTTTCAGTCAACAAAACAATATTACCTCTCTCTGTCTACTATTTTTCGAACTTAATATAGTCCATTGCCAGTTCGAGATCTTTTAATCCCTCTGCAGAATCGCATGGTGGCATCATTTCCCCATTTATAACTTTGATGAAGTTAGCCGCTTGATTACGCATTGCACTGACATTCGCAAGAGCCGGAGAAGTAAATACTCCCTCCTGCTCATTATTGCTAAACACTGTTACGGTACCTGCTTGTTGAGCCACAAGCGGTGCAGGAAGTGTTATAAGTACATAGCCTTTTTCAAAACATACCATTGCTGATTCCTGCCAACTATCTGTCGATGAATACGGTGCCATTTCAATAATGCCACTGACACCGGATTTGCTTTCAACAGCAAGTAACGCACCGGACTTATCTGCAAAGGTCAACTTGTAATCTTCACACATCAAATAACGCATAAGATTAACCTGATGAATGTAGTAGTTTACAAAAACAAAATAGTCATCGGAAAATTTCTTATCAAAACCCGCAGGCATCTGCTCCGGTGTGTATGCGGCATACGCCTCATCGGTAGATATAGGCAGATTGACACCTTTGGCACCGGCAACCCAATCGCCGGGGGGCATGGTTAAACGCACATATCGCATTTTACCCATTTCTCCGGTTTTTTGCCACTTTTTAATTACTTTCAATGCATATTCAACAGCTGGGTCGGATCGCTTGTGGTTAGCAATCATGTGCATTTTGCCTGACTTTTTCGCACATTCCACCAGCGCTTTGCCATTTTGCGGGTATAAACATAACGGTTTTTCCGTCAAAATATGTTTACCCGCATTCAATACATCCTCAACTATATTAACATGGTTGTCAAACATTTGCGATGCAACAACTGCATCAATTTCAGGGTCGGCAAGCATTTCAGCCGCTGTAGCATATACTTTTGGCACGCCATACGCTTTTGCTACAAGTTCAGCCTGTTTTTGCTTTGCATCAGTCAATGCAACTACTTCACAAGTATCAAGAGCCGCATAATTCGCCAGATGGGCTAATTGCCCCATGAAACCCACACCAAGAAATCCAAGTTTAACCTTACTCATTAGTCATTACCTCCGTTATGAAATACATATAACCCCTCTTTTCCGGGTGCAACAATATCCAAATTACCATTGCCGTTGAGGTCTTCAAGCCAGAAATAAATGCCTACACCGGAATGCAACTTCGCAGCAGAACCATAGTCTACAATATGTCTGTATAATCTGTTACCATCATTGAATGTGTAGTAGCAAACAAACACTTCACCGTTATCACCGGGATCGTTTCCGTTATGAGCTTTGTACCTCTTGCCCGTCACAAGTTCAAGTTTACCATCACCATTGATATCTGCCAACTGCATATCGTGATATTGAGACCATGCATTATCAATGACATGTTCAGTCCACGTTCTCTTACCGTTCTCTAGTCCCTGCTCATACCACACGAGACCATAATCGTGACCATATGCGGCTATAATATCCATCATTCCATCACCGTTTACGTCATGCACAAGAACAGGTACACTCCAACCCAGAGGCAAATCAAACTCTTTCGACAGTTCCCACAAGCCTGCGTAAGGACCACCCTCAGGCATTTTGAGAATACCGGCAGGCACGATTACTTCCGGTTTTCCATCACCATCTATATCACCAAATCCAAGACCGTGTCCGGCGTTTGTGTCACTTATAACATGCTTAGTAAATTTCCCATCTTTGAGCTTAACAAAGAATGCAGGTTCGCCCGGGCAGTTGGGGAAAATCTCCGGTTCTCCATCACCATCTATGTCGTAATAGCGAATTGTTTCAACGTTTGAGAGTTCCATAATTTTATGAGTTTTCCATTCGCCGCCCGCAGCACCGGGATTCTCACGCCAATACAAGCCTTCACCCCACCAGCTACCTGTAATGATATCAAGGTATCCGTCTCCGTTTACATCCATAGGATAGTCTGAAAAATCATGCACATAATCGCCATCATATTCTATGTCGCAAATCTTGTGCTTTGTGGTAAAATCAGGTCCTTCGTACCAATACTCTCCACTGACTATGTCGAGTACTCCATCGTTGTTTACATCAAAAACCGAGCAGGCCTCGCAACGATTAAACGGGTCAATAAGTTGTTTCTTAAAGTTTATCATAATGTCTCTCCTTTTGATTATTTTATTCGCCAAGCTTTCCAAAGCGGGCGTTGATTGCCAGTGCCGGATCAACAGGGACAGGAACAGGAACAGTGTTTTCTGTAATTACAACGTGATCTTTTTTTATAAGTTTTTTACCCGCAAACTGTGGTAGCCACTCAGACTGTGCTTCCAGCATTTCTCCTACCATACAGCGGATTTCTTTCAAGTCAAGCACTGCAGATGTCAGCGGATCCATAGCGACTGCCCAGAATGCCAGTTCAGGATCACCCAAAATACCGGCGTCTGCCGCAAGGCTTTGCACAGTAACATTTGTTTGGTTCATTGCCGCTAACGGTGCCGGCAACTTGCCTACTGTGAAAGGATGTAAGCCTTCCTTATCTGCATATATGGGTACCTCTACACAAGCATCATTGGGCAGGTTTTCAATAAACCCGTCATTACGCACATTTCCGTTAAAACGGAATGGTTTCCCCGCCTCCAGTGCCTCTATAATGTACGAACAATATTCGCTGCTTCGCGGTTCCAGATCCCCGCTTTCTATTGACAGCACGTCGGTTTCTTTGAATTTTTCTGCCACCATTACTGAATATTTGTAATAAGCTCCCGTCGCTCCGCCAAAGTCAGGTTCATCACAGTAACGATCAAGTGCTGCTTGATTCTTGCGGAACCACGGCAAATATTCACTCAGATGCCCTGTGGATTCTGTCATGAAGTATCCGCAATGACGCATTACTTCACCACGCACTTTCTCATTCTTATAAAATTCCGCTTTCTCCATATTCTCACGCAAAAGCGGGTAGAGATCCCGGTTTTTGCTTTCCAACTTTAAAAACCATGCCATATGGTTTATGCCGGCGCATAGGTAATCGATCTCTTCCTTTGGCACGTCCGTATATCCTGCAATAAGGTCTAACGTTGTCTGAACTCCATGACACAATCCTACGAATTTCATTGCCGAAGCGCGCGCCGCTGTCGTGCAGACAGCTCCCATCGGATTTACATAGTTCAACACATATGCTTCCGGACAAAGCTCTTCAACATCTTTTCCGATTTCAGCAAGTACCGGCGCTGTCCTTAGGCAACGAAATACGCCACCGGGACCCAATGAGTCTCCAATACACTGATCAACTCCATATTTGAGCGGAATTTCATAATCGATGCCAAACGCTTCCACTCCGCCTACTTGGAACATTAGTATCACATAGTCCGCATTTTTCAATGCCTCTCTGCGATCCGTCGTGCAATGTACCTTTGCATCAATTTTATTTTTGTCGATTACTTGGTCGGCATAGGTTTTCATTTTTTCCAGTTTCCACATTGTTGGCCCCATAAGTGAATATGTTGATCCCGCCAGCACCTGCGTCGAAAACAGGTCATTTAACAGCGTCTTGCAGAAAATAACACTCCCTGCTCCTATTATTGCTATTTTTGCCATTTAATAGTACTTCCTTTCTTTCAAAAATTCAATTTATCTATGCCCTATTCAGAATATAAGACATATTACGACTATCCTAACACACCCATATGCGTCAATGCTATATTTTTTTGACAGCGCAATAGCGTCACAAAACTCCGACATTTTTAACCCTTGACTGCGCCGATCATTATACCCTTTAGGAAAAAGCGTTGGAAAAACGGATATACAAGCATTACCGGCAGGGTTACTACTATCGAGATTGTCATGCGTATAGATGTTGGGGTGAGCATACGTGATACATCAATTGCATCCGCCATCCCGGCGGCACCTGCGCGCATAATCGCCGCAATGGCATTCGCCTCGGATAAGTATTGCCATAGCAAAAATTGTAATGTAAACATCTCAGACCTTGTCATAAGGAATAGCGTATCTAAAAATGCATTCCATTGCAAAACTGCAGAAAACACTGCTATGGTCGCAAGGATTGGCGAAGAAAGCGGCAAAATAATCTTAAAAAACCGAATAAAGTATCCAGCTCCGTCAAGCTGTGCAGACTCTTCAAGTGATGCAGGCAAACTCTCTATATATGTTTTGAAAAGCACTACATAGAAAGGCACCACCAAAAACGGAAGGACGTATGCCAAAAAATTATTTTGCAAGCCCAAAGCTCTCATGGTCAAAAACCATGGTATGATTCCGGCGTGGAAATACATTGTTATTATTGTAAAGCGATAAAAAATCTTTCTTCCCCACATTTCCTTCTTTGAAAATGCATAACCCAAAAACGATGAGCATACCAATGTACCAAAAGTTCCCAAAACGGTTCTTGCGAATGATATAAACGCAGCGGTACCAAGCCCTCTGAGTTGGAAAATACTTACATAATTTTCAAAATGAATCCCTCTTGGCAAAAGCATGATTTGCCCTGTAGAAACCAGCAAGTTATCCGAAATAGTGTTGACAAAAATATAGTAAAACGGAAATACACAAATGATAACAAACAATATGAAAATAACATAAATGAACACATCTGCTATGCGCAAATCCCCGTTCCTGTTTCTAAAAATCGATTTTTCGTACATGCCTCTCCCTCTCTACTATTCCTCTACACAATGCCTTCGCCGCGCACCAGTTTCACTCCTCTGTTTGCTGCAAACAAAAGAATTACACTAATTAGCGATCTCAACATACCTATGGCTGTTGAGTATGGTATACGTGCATTCAACATACCTTGGTTATATACATACAAGTCCAGCACTTCTATTCGGGCTCTGTTCATGGGGTTTTGAAATACAAAATACTGCTCCATCCCATTATTGATAATGTTTGCTATGGCAAGCAGTAAGAGCACGCAAAATGTCGGCATGAGTGCCGGAATCGTTATATGCAAAATAATCTTGAAACGAGACGCTCCGTCTATCCGCGCCGCTTCATACATTTCCTGATCTATGCCGGCAATCGCCGCTAAATAAATTATCATGCTCCACCCCAGGGTTTTCCAAACACTGTAGAGCCATTGTGTCACCCAGACATTGTTTTGTGAAGCCATAAAGTTTATTCCGGACCTTGTCAAGCCAAGGTGAACCAACAAGCGGTTGACAAAACCGTCACCGACAGAGAACATAGCCCACACCACAGCAAATACAAGTATCCAACTAATAAAATTCGGCAACGTTACCAAGGTTTGAACTATCCTCTTAAAGGGTCTGTTCGCTATTTCATTAAGCATGACTGCAAAAATAACCGGGAACACAGAACCCAGAATACCTAAAAAGCTCATAGCCAAGGTATTTGTCATAACTCTGATTATTTCATTTAAAGCATGCCTGTCTTGAATTATCATTCTGAAATGTCTGAATCCGGCAAAATTGTCGGCAGTCAATTGCATGCCCGGACGATAATCAAAAAAGGCAATCGACCACCCTACAAGCGGCAAATATGAAAAAACAAAAACTATAACCAGTAATGGCATTGCCATAAGAAATAATTTTTTACCCTGACTGATTTCGATTTTCATCTTGGAAAGAGTAGTTTTCATATAATACCTCTCAAAACACACAGTTTTTTGTGCATATGATTTTTTTACGCAACGGAGCTGCAAGAAGCAGTTTCCACGCTTTATTGCAGCTCCGCAAAGAGTTAAAAGAATATTTCCCGATACAATCAATTCGGTCGCCGTTTACTTACACTTCGAACCGATTAACCTACTTCGTATTGCGCAGCTACTTGTAATGCATCTGCCCATGCTTGTTGAGCATACTCCAGAAGTTCTGCCATCCCGAGAGCATCTGCGGTTTCTCTCATTTCACTCAGAAGTCTTTCAAATTCTGCTTCGTCTTCGGCAAAAATCATTAGCCATGATGTGGGCTGCACAACGTCACCGATTCTGGTGGCTATCATTATAATGTCATCCGGTGGTGGTGGCAAAAACATCGTAGCCAACGGTTGTGGTGTTGTGGATCCTGTTGCAGTTATTCTGCTCACATTGTCGGTAAATCCTGTATGCTCGTAGTAGCGTTCGCCAAGTCTTGTCATTTCAGGTTGATGTCCCGGCCAAGTTCTATGATCTGCACCGACGCCGAAGGTTTCACTGATATTTCCTAAACCTAACGGCCAGAAATTTATTACTTCAAATCCATCCCTAAGTCTTCCGCCACCCGGCAAATGTGCTTCCGGATCAAGTCTGAGTTCGTATCCATGTTCTGTTGTAAAAGGAGTCCCGGTATCATCTACATCCCAAAGCAATCCTTGTGGTCCATTTGCAATCAAAAACGAATTATCAACATCTGCAATCCAATTCACCCACGAGAGAGCACGTTCAATGTGATCGCCTGAGGAACTCAGCCCAAGAGTCCACGCTCTTCCAACCGGATTAAACTCATAAGTCACAGGTGCATAACCTTGGTTGAAAGGTATTGCCATGAATCCTTGAGGAACCTCTGCATTCAGTCTTTCAGGCGAATCAAAACCGGATGACGCCCATGGCCAATGTTGGTAAAAGACTCTGCCGGCGGATGTTTTTTCAAAAGAATTGTCAAACCTTTGAGTAATGGAGTCAGGATCTATTATGCCGGCTTGGTTAGCTTCAAAGAAGAAACGCAACCCTTGCATATAAGCACTATCGGGGGCAAGCATCGAACGAACTACATTTGTGTTGTAGTCAACCTCGCATAAAGGCATACCCGGCAGCCCTTCACTTATGCCTTGCATTGAGCCGAATGCACCAGCTAAATTCATGTATACTGAGTCCCAGTCAGACCACAGCGACAATCCAAATGTCGGCTGACCATGCTCATTTGTAGGCTCAAGTTCCATCATTGCCGCAAGTAGAGGGATATAGTCAAACAGTGTTTCAATTTCCGGATGCCCAAGCTGTTCATATAAATCCCAACGTATCATCGGGCCCCAACCAAAATCTCCGATTGTAGGAGTAATACCAACACTGCTTGGGAGAACATATGTTCTTCCGTCATGACTGATAACATCAGCGGAATACTGCATGGCTACTCCCATATTTGCCACAACATTCGGTATGTGATCAAGGTAGTCGTCAAATGCAATAAGCAGACCTGCCCGAGCTGAATCAAGAGCTGATATCGCCTCTCTGAATACTAAAATGTCAGGCAACTCACCGGAGGCCATGTGTACTTGCAACACTTGCTCACCTTGTTCGCCTGCAGGCAATATGTCAAACTGAATTCCAAGTTCTTCTCTGACTATATCTGCCCACCAGCCTTCTTGTAGCCCTGAGTAGTTTGATGCGAGCGAAAGCACTTGCAGTGTAACAACGTCTAACTCAGCCGGCGACTCTACTTCACCCGTCGGCTCTTCAGTGTCATCGCCATCACCTGTAGTTACTGCGGGAGTGTCAGTGTCATCATCTGTGGTTGCCGGGGGAGTGTCGTTTGCACATGCAGACACCAAAAACATGATTGCAAGCATCAACACTAGGATACGCACCGTAAGTCTTAACCTCATAATTGTTTTTCCTCCTAAAACATATTTTCGATTTTTCCTGTATCCACATCATAGCTTAAAGGCAGGTTTCTTTTCTTTAGAGGATAAGGTGCATTATTTTTAGATATTAGGTAATTATTATAATTTCCGCAGGCTATATAGATCGATTTTTCAGCACTTCAAACAAATAAAACGGGTCAATTGCTCATGTTACTCATAAAAAAGTCTTTACTTGTGTTTGTTAAATAACTATAATAAATACGCAAAACCTGTACAGAACAAGCCATCATTATTGTTGAAAGGGAGCAAATATGGGAGTTATTAATAAGGATTTAAAATTGGGTAATAGAGATAGAATGATACGCACCTGCCTAAACCGGGATATCGACAGACAGCCGTTTTGGTTCATGTTCGGTCCTTGGTACGAGACGGTGGATCGCTGGAAAACCGAAGGCATGAAAACTGACGATGAGTGGAGAGCAGTAGCCGGGTTTGATGAAGGCTTTGCATCATTACAGGTTAACCTCGGTTTCTGCCCTACTTTTGAGTGGGAACTTTTGGAAACCGATGGAGAAAAACGCAAAGTGCGCGATGAGCGAGGAATTACGCTTGTTGAATTTCCGGGACATGCATCAATACCTGAGTATCTTGAATATCCGATTAAGACTCGCGAGGATTGGGAAGTGATTAAGCGCGAACGATTGAATCCGGATTCACCGGAACGCATTCCTGAAGATTGGCACAAATCTATTCAATCAGCAAAGGAAAAAGATGCCGCTATTCAGGTAGGAAGATATCCTTATGGTCTGTTCGGAACTTTGCGAGATTTTATGGGCGCAGAGGAATTGCTTATTGCCTTTTATGATGACCCGGAACTGATTCGCGAAATGATGGACTACCTAACCGATTTTTGGATTGCTATATACGAGCGGGTGCTAAAAGACGTTCAGATAGACCATATCCATATCTGGGAAGACATGTCGGGCAAAAACGGACCACTTATCTCACCTGCAATGTTCAAAGAATTCATGACACCAAACTACAAAAAAATCGTGGAATTTGCAAAGAGAAATAATATTCAGGTTGTTTCTGTGGATACAGACGGAAATATGGACGTTATGATGCCTTTACTGGAGGAAAGCGGAATTAACCTGGTTCTTCCGTTTGAAGTACAAGCCGGATGTGATGTTGTAGAAATTAAGAAAAATTACCCCGGCATTTGCCTACTTGGCGGCATTGATAAAAGACAACTTACTATGGGGCGTTCCGAAATAGACAAGGAGCTGGATCGCATAAACGAACTGTATTTGTCAAGTGGATACATCCCAATGCTCGACCATCTCATCCATCCGGAAATAAGTTACGAAAACTATTTGTACTTTATCGAAAAGCTGAAGTTAAAGATAGGTTTATAGTAAACAATCACGGAAGCCATACGTTTGCGAAGGAGCTATTTTGCAATAGCTTCTTTTGCATGCATTTCTTTGTATTGAGTGGGTGTGTAACCGGTATATTTTTTAAATACTTTATAAAAATACTTTTCATTCTCAAACCCTACAGACTTCGCCACACTGTTGATTGAGGAACTTTCACCACTAAGGAGCTCTTTTGCTTTTTCGACACGTAGATTAGTTATATACTTGCTAAACGTTGTAAATCCTTTTGTTTTGAACAGTTGGCTTACATAGTTTGGATTCAAATGAAACAGATCAGCTATCTTGTTTAAACTTAACTCATCGGTATAGTGGTTATCAATGTAATATTTCACTTCATAGTACAAGCCTGCGCTCCGAGGAATATTGTTGTCAACAAAAGGCAGAAAAGCTTTCATGAATACTTTTGCCACATCATCTACGATTGTTTCTTCATTTATGCCGGATTGCAGAAAGTTTGCAACATGATACCTGGCAGGGATGTTTACTGAGGGCTTTTTCTTTGCAAAACGGTATGACACTTCTTCATAGGTATCTTTAAGAATATTTTCGAGCTGATTCTGGTTGAAATTTCTCCTGAGCGCAGACGTATATATTTTGCGAAAATACGTTACAACGCGTTCGCTTTCACCTGATTCAATTGAATACATAAGCATATCGAAATCATACATATTTTCCTGCGTTGATGGTGGCTCGACAGCTTTGAACCGGGCTATTTGAGCCGACGTGCCGATTTTAATGCTTCTGCGTGCATACTGCGCCTCTTTTAAGCACGTGTTTAATCCCATTATAGTTCTGCATACCCTACTGACGCCACAATTCAGCTTGTGTTCGCTCACAATCGGGGTAATCAATGCGTTTAACTCTTTGTTGATATCAACAGTATCATGTGCATATATAACAATCGAATATATATGCTCATTTTCTGACTTTTCAAATACTTTTACAAACAGAGGCAAAGGAGAGATTCCAACCGTTAGTTTTTCGATGATTTTGCGCATATCATATTTAGATTGTATGTATAATTCAGCTACAAGCCAAGTGCCACCCTTATTATTGAAGGGTAAAATTCTAAATTCGAATTCTTTGTCACCCTCGGTATACGTATTGTATAAATATCTTGATAGAGCAGAGACTTCAGTGTCTTGCTCGCGTTTCGGAACATTACTTACTCCGGAGTTAAGTTTTGCAATTATGTTGCGCAGAGAACCGGAAATTTCATCAACAGAAAAAGGTTTTAGCAAGTATTCGGCGACATTGAACCTTATTGCTTGTTGAGCATATTCAAAAACAGGATATCCGCTGATAATCAAAATTTGCGGACGAGCAATAGCTTCACCTTCAAGTGAGGAAAGCAAGGTCAGTCCGTCGGCTTGAGGCATATATATATCCAGTATAGCCAAATCAGGATTACTTTGTGTGATAAGGTTCAGTCCTTCGTTGCCATTCTGAGCTTCTCCCACACATACAAACGGTAGCCCGCTCTTTTCGATTTTTTTCAACAGACCTCTGCGTGCGAGCGGTTCATCATCAATGATTACATATCGATATGCCATACTTCTCACCTCTTGCCAGGCAACTCTGTAGTGCTGTGTATCGGCATAACTACAATGACGGACGTACCTTCCCCATACGTGCTGGAGATAGTCAAATTTGCTTCGTCGCCATAGCATAAACAGAGTCTGTAGTATATGTTCTTTAGTCCAATGCCGGATGATGACTCATGCGAGCCGGTTTTCGTAAGGTATGATATCACTTCATTTAATCGTGATTCACGCATACCTATTCCGTTGTCTTTAACAATCAAAGTGAAAAAGTCATCGCATTTTTCAGCACTGATATGTATTTGATGGACTTCCTTTTTATACCCAAAGCCGTATTTCATTGAATTTTCAACAAGCGGTTGTATAAGTAGTCGCAAAACCTGAATCTCATATAATTCATCAGGAATTGATATTGAAAAATCCAGCCTATCTTCATAGCGTGCTTTCAGGATTGTGAAATAATTGTGAGTGTATATCATTTCGCTCCGCAGAACGACTGTCGTTGTGGTTGCAAGTGTTACATAGCGAAACATATCGCCTAAAGACTTAGTTATATTTGCAGTGTTGTCTGCATCTTCAATAAGAGCCATCGAATAAATACATTCAAGCGTGTTATAAAGAAAATGTGTATCTATTTGCGCTTCCAATGCACTCATTTTGCTTTCAGCCAGTGATAGCTTATACGCATAGTTTTCGTTTATATATGTATCAATTGCATCAATCATGTTGTTATACTGCTTATAAAGCAATAATAATTCATCTTCGCCTTCGTACCTTTCTGCAGGATTGGGAAGCTTTGAAGATGATGAATCCATATTAGCCACTAAGCTGATGATGGGTTTGGTGAATGAGCGCGAAGTTAAAGCTGATGCAATAATCGCTACTGCAATGGCCAACAGGCTGATTACAGAACCTATCGCTGCAAAACCAAAGTATTGTGACGATAAGAAAGGAATCGAAAGAGCGCTAATGATAACCAAGTCATCAGGCATGGCAAACTCCCTCCATGCGACTATTTGGTGTCCTGCAACATTTCTGCTTATACCACTCGCTTCATTTGAACCGGATATAAATAGATGAAGGTGCTCATTTAGCATTCCGTTTGAAGAATCATACCAGACGGTTTCACGGTTCATCATAGTAACAGAGGCTCCCTCCGGCGTTGTAAGTCCGGACAATGGCTCAAAAAACAGCGAATTGCAATCTATAAGTATTATCCCTATTTTTTCCATAGTTGTGAAGTTTACCAGCGGTCTTGCAAATGTAATCGCCGAGTCAACACTGCTGTGTTGAAAGACGTGACTGATGCCTTGCTCCATCACAACGTGCCGAGATTCTGTATTGGCAATTATGTTGTACCACAAAGCTTCTGTATACGGATAGTCATTTGGGAAAAAGTGGTGTTGGCTAAACGAGAGCGCATTGCCGTTGCTCATCAAAACGTAGATGCCATTAATATATTTATTGTTTATCAAGTGGCTGTTTATTATCGTTGAGCGGATTCTCCAGTAGTTTGGTAGCTTGTGAACATCAAAAATATGTTGTTCGGTAATATTGTCCGTTATTAGTGAATACAAAGAATCTGCTGAAAAAATGCCTGATGTTGCGTTGGTTTGAGGTAACGAGTCCAGCAGATTGTGAATATATGTTATTTTGTTAGACATCTCCATTTGTGCTGATGTAACATTATGCATAAGTTGATCGGCGGCTTGATTGCCGGATAAAATATAAGTAATAAACATTAATGCAAATATCAGCAACATTATCGGTATGAGGGCAACAAATAAAAACTGCTTTAACAATTTGTGTTTAATTGTCTTGCTTTTTTTCAAACCAATTTTCACTTTATAGATTCCCTGTCAACTCATTCCGCATTAAGTTTGATAGCTACATTATGAACTCATTGATGCTATAATAAAATCTAAATATGTTAAATGTCAAGCTTTTATCGACTCTTTTTGAAGTTTTTTTGAAATATTTTTTTCTTTCAACATCAAAGTGAAAAACGTTTTTAAAAAACACTTTGAGAGTTTATGCTGATATCACTTACTTTTACATCACTATTTTTCTAATATCAAAGCTCTGCATTATAATATTCCTAGCTTCTTCCGGGCCTGACAGTTCCCCGAATGCTATCATTTGTGATGCAATGTTGCCCAATGCCGTCCCCTCCACCGGACCAGCGTATACAGGTAAACCTGAAGCTTTTGCTGTCATCTCGTTGAGGAAATCATTTTGACTTCCACCACCTATGACGTTGATGACTTCGTATTCGGTTCCCGTCAAAACAGATAATCCCTTTATTGCTTCAGCATATGCCAATGCAAGACTGCGACAAATACAGCGTACAAAATCACCTAAACTTTTAGGCTCCACCTGATTACGTTCCGAAAAAGCACTTCTCACTGCTTGTACCATGCTTTTCGGAGACAAGAAACGTTCCTCGTTCACATCGAAGATGCCGTCATAGCTTGAAGCCCTGGCCAAACCCACTAAATCCGAATAGTTCATATCGCCACCTATTTCCTTGTGTACCGACTGGAGTATCCACAATCCCATAATGTTCTTCAGATAGCGATAACGGTAATTATATCCGCCTTCATTAGTAAAATCAGCCACACGACTTGCTTCAGAGCAAATAGGCTCGGCACGTTCAACTCCTATCAGGCTCCATGTGCCACTGGAAATATAGACAGCGTTTTCAGATTTTGCGGGCACAGCCAAAAATGCACTTGCCGTATCGTGCGACGGCGGCATTACAACTTCACAATCAAATCCTACAGCTTTCTTAACTTCATCTGTAAGGTTACCGAGTTTTGTCCCCGCAGGAACTAATTCTCCAAATAACTTTCGAGGAAATTTGCACCTATCAATAATCTCATCATCCCATTTTTTGTCACTCGCATTTAACATGCCGCTTGTCGATGCTATTGTATATTCGTTTTTCATAACACCACATAACTTATAGTGCAAATAATCGGGCATAAAAAGCATATGCTCAGCTTCGTCCAATATTTGCGGAGTTTTTATTTTTGCTGCCATTAATTGGAAAATTGTGTTGTACATCATTTTCTGAATACCCGTGAGTTTATACAATTCTTCCTTTGACACGCATTTATACACCTCTGCGTTCATACCGGCAGTGCGATCGTCACGATAAGCTATCGTAGGATCGATACGATTGCCTACCCCATCAAGCAAGATGTAATCTACACCCCATGTATCAATGCCAACGCTAGTCGGTATTTTCCCAATATCATTGCATTTTTTCAATCCTGTAAGCACTTCATCAAATATCTTATCAACATCCCAACATAAATAACCATCCATTTGTTCCATACCATTTGTGAAGCGGTGAATTTCCTCCAAAAGCAACCTTCCGTTATCGAGCCAACCAAGTATATGCCGTCCGCCGGAGGCTCCTATGTCAATCGCCAGATATGAGTCAGTAGTCATAATAAACCACTCTCTTTCCTTTTTATCATTTTAAGCTGACCTGTTGTTACGATCCGGACATCACTCGGCAATTCGTAGCATTTATCTCCAACAATGCTCGCAAACACTTCGCTTTATACAAAACTAATAATATGAGTTGTGTTCGCCCAGCATTGGTCGACAAACACTACGAATTGCCGAGTGATGTCCGGACCGTAACAACCTATATACAAGAATGCCGTTATTCAGTTTTATTTGGTTGCTATCATTTTTATTTTGTGGTACTCTAAAAGACAACTATACACTAATTCAGAGGTAAGTAAATGTCCACTATTATAGACGTAGCAAAAAAAGCAGGGGTAGCCATTTCAACTGTTAGCAACGTTCTCAATGGAAAAGGTAATGTATCCGCAAAAACAACACAAAAAGTCAGAGATGCAATAGACAGCCTTGGATATGAGGTAAACCCCGTTGCCAGAAATATGAAAAGCGCATCTTCAAAGATGATCGGTATTGTAGTAACTAACTTCGGAAGAGTCTTTTTTGCCCCAATACTACGCTACTGCCGGGAGATAGCCGAATCCCATGGGTATAACTTGTTATGCATAGAATCTAATGATGACTTTGAATTGGAAAAGCAGTACATCAATCTCATGAAGAACAGTAACTTTGATGCCATCATTTTGGATACGATTGCCGAAATCGATAATAAAGAGTATTTCGAACATTTACGAACATTATCTAATCGAAATAAACGAATAGCTGTTGTCTGCATAGAACGTAATTTAGCCGAATTCGGACTTGATTCGGTAGACGTGAACAACTATGGAGGGGCACAAAAAGCAATGTGCCATTTATCGGCAATAGGTTGCAAAAAAATCTTGCATATCACGGGACCTATAAATTCTTGGGCAGCCGAGGGACGCGCTCGCGGATATAGCGACTATATCAACAATGTCCATAAATCAAAGCAGCTTATCGCTTTTGGTGATTTTTCTCCACAAAGTGGGTATTCGGTTGTTAAAAAGTTGCTCATGAACAGCTTGGAATTACCATTCGATGCTATATTTGCCTCAAACGACCAAATGGCTGTAGGTGCAATAAAAGCTTTGCACGAACTTGGCATTTCAGTACCCGGAGAAATTAAAGTAGTGGGGTTTGATGACTCTTTTGTTGCCTCTTTAGTCAATCCTTCTATAACTTCTGTACATATCTCACGCTCCCAAATTGGGATGCACGCAATGCGGATGATTCTGGATCGGATAATAAATCCCGATAAGCCTGTTTGCAATCACACCATTGATACACAGCTTGTTGTGCGAGAAAGCACGGAATCCAATGTTTATATAGCTATGGATTTTGAAAACTGGTAAAATCATTTGCAATTGGCAAGTCTATTGACAATATTTTTTTCCAATATAATGAATCACTGCTTCAAGATTTATGGCACTTTCCCATGCACGACAGCGAGTTAGATAAGGTTTTCCTTTGACATAATATTCAACCCACACACTTGTCGAATCCAATATCGACAAGGTTTTTTTGTATATTTCATCGGCAAGCGGATGGTCAAGCTCTGCCAAAGTGTAGAGCAAAAGACCATAATCATAGCCCACCGTAATATCTCCATCAGGTCGAGATGGCAAATTACCGGTTTTCTTGTACTGTTCCGCAATCACTTCCACCAAGTCTGATATCTCTTCTACTGCAATGAGGTTTGTCCTGATGTATAGAGGTATCAGGCTCACTGACTGAAGGCTATATATATTATCACCCGCATGCTCAATGGTTGAACCCACACTGCACAAAGGACACAGATATCTATCATTTCCGTTCTTTTCAAGCCACCCAAAGCTGACCGGCGTCAACGCGGTTCCATCAACACAACAAACTTCACATGCACCATGTCTAAACCTTGGTAACTCCACATTTCTTTTTCGCTCCGGGTTGTTTGTTATAAAAATTCCATCTTTGAAAAAATTATCTCTATACCTATTCCGAGCATTTAGTAATATCGCTCTATCTTCGCTTAACTCGCTCTCACTACATAACCGATTTTCTTCAAGCCAGTCAACAAGCTTTTCGCCACCTGCGATAAACAGCATAGTAGCATCTGCGGAACCGTCATTTATGCAGGATCTGGGGAGCACGCCACCTGCAATGTACGTTTCATCCCCATTAAACGGCAACATACCATCAATCAAATGTTTTTTCTGGCTATCAAAAGCCCATCTAAGCATAGGATAAATTTCTTTTAGAAAAGCTTCATCTGAAGTTGCCGACAAATAGTCAAATGCTTGAAGAATCATATAGCCCGTTATTTCCACATCGTCATTTTCATGCACGTGAAAAGACGATGGTTCTCCCATCGGTTGTGCACAAGCAATAAATCCCTTTCGCTTCCAGATATTCCAATAAAACGATAGTATCCCCTTTGCCTCTTCGTTATATCCAAGCTTGAGTAGTCCTCTGAAAACACCGTACTGATCGCGCACATACGCCATATGATACCTATGACCCGCAAGCACTCCACCGTCTTCCGCTTGCTGCGCTTTTATACAAACCGCAACTGCATCAATCATTTCTGACAGTTCCGACCTTAATGGCACTTCGTCGCTCAACTCTTGCATAAAATCGTTTTTACGAGCCGAAAAAGCTTTCCAGGCAGACATCGTTTTGTTTAGCATAGCTTCTGAGCCTGTCTTTATCACTTTTTCCGTATTTAGGCACACTTCAGGGTAATCCACACCACCAACTATGTATAGCTCAGCATCATTGTTGATTGTAATTTCAATGCAATCATCTTTTTGCGTATGCTTCATTCCTCCCGATAACAACAGTTGGAAGTACGTCTTTTTGTTCAACGGATAGTCATTGTAAAAATGGGCTCCGGCTTGTGCGTAAAGTAAATAACCGCCACTGATTCCGCAACTTTCGAACTGCTTTGTGTTGTCAATTACCTCTGTGACATTTTCCAATTTCACATTGAGTGTCAACGGCGACAGTGTTTTTATCATCCTGACAAAGCATGGAGCATCCCAATCCACAAAGTCCGTAAATTCAGACTTGCAGCTCAGCGAATGCTCCCACACTGCCGTTTGTGGGATGCGTTTTGAGTGAACTGTTATATTCTCACTACCCAAATCTACGCCTATAAGCGATGGCGAGCTATACGGAGGTCCAAACAGCTGTAAAATATCAGGTCCTTGCCCATAAGCACACAGCTTTCCATTACCCATGCAATGTATACTTCCATCATCATTCTCTCTACCGCGCCAAACTCGCATATGTTCAACTCCTCAGGATAATAAAATTGTTTTTATTCAGTATATCATGGAGTGTCAATATGTTTTTTTGCCTCGAATGACGATGGAAGTCTTATCAATCTTTTCTATATACGCAAAGCTTTGTTAATCAACCTTAAAATCTATAGTTTGGAATGAGCTTTCAGGGTGATTTAATAAGAAATTTAGCATATCTCTCCACTCTTCAGAAGAATTTCCGAAAGCAAGTGCTCGCCCCAAGACATGAGCTGCGGTGAACTCTCTCCAGCTTGAATACGTTTCTGAAGCACTGTCTGCAGCTAGCTTCAAATATTCCCATGCCTCGTCTTCTTCCAAAAATCCTGCTGCAACACCGTATCGCGCAATTATTGCCGTCCTGCCATAATCCCAAGCTGCCAGTGTTGGTATATTTAGCAGTTCCCTCTCTGTAAAGCCCAGGGCTTTTATCAGCAAGTCCCTTGCTCCTACGAAAGCATCCAATCCATTGTTTACACGCTCGGCAAATTGGAAATACACGAGAAGCTCAAATGCTTCTTCACGGCTCAGGTCAAAACCGTCAGCTTCTAACGCCTCCAGTAGCGAATCCAGCGCTTCGTCGCCCATCCGCTCTGCACGACTAACTGCATTATTATATAGGTTTTCAAACCTAGTTATATCAAAACCCACAATAAATAACCCCAAACCATCCAGATGTTCGGTGTAGTTGCCTGTAAGCACAAACTCTCTGAATATTTCGTCTGCTATCGGTGATTGCCCTGTCGCTGTCGCCAATCGTTCTACCTGTTCTAAGGCACTTTCGCGGTCTTCTACACTCCACCAGTCTCTGAGAAGTCTTGTCGCATGAAGTCCCGACTCCCCTAGAGCAAATACGCGAATTGATTCGTTATTGCCCACCAAGACAAATGGTCCAAACGCCAAATATCGTTCCTGCTCAGGTGTCACAGCGTTTGCTGCTTCAAATCGCCGCATTTCATCTGATGTCATTCTTTGAGCTGTGGGCGATTCCGGTAAAGATATGGGAGGTTCTGCGGGAGGTTCCGGTAATGTTGTCACAGCTTCACCACCTGATTCACGTGCAACCTGTATACGTACTGTCAAATCGTCACGATTCCAAGTATTAAATCGAATTACATATTCACCGGCTTCGACATATTGTATGTGAAGATAT
>Ga0131853_10001827_pt1 | contig 38017 bp, 32 predicted proteins | sample TergutLab28metaG_FD_92764 | JGI IMG/M metagenome (GOLD analysis project Ga0131853, IMG submission 92764) | Labiotermes labralis P1 segment gut microbial communities from Petit-Saut dam, French Guiana - Lab288 P1 (version 2) (version 2) | ecosystem: Host-associated > Arthropoda: Insects >... | reverse complement strand
TACGTTGTTTTTTGCAGACAGCCTTTGTGGTTGTCTGTTTTTTTTACAACGGCAATGCCCCTTAATGCGTTAAACCTGCTTTTTTCTTTTTGTTTTTTTATTCGCACATTCGAGTGCGGCAGTTAGCCTTTTTTCATAGAACGGTTTACACTACCTCAAAGGACAACGCGCATTTCCTAAGATTTTCAACGTCCGTTTGGAAGTATCTGTGTATCGTCTCAGGATTGACATGACCCAGTATCGGAAAAATATGGTCTACATTCACATGCGCCGCCAATAGATTCGTCGCTAAATTATGACGCAGTGAATGAATTCCGGCATGTTTACCCTTTTCCTTACTAATACCCGCCTTCTTCCGGTACATTTCGATGTAATGTCCGGCTTGACGCACCTCGCCGTATAGGGGGACGCAGGACACAAACAGGTTCACACAATCCGTTTCAGGTCGCCCGAATTTCAAATAATTGATTATCGCAAGCCCGATTTCCTCCGATATGGGGAGTACGTTACGTATACTCGTTTTTGATTGTACGTAGTCAATTGATTGGTTTTCCCAGTTGAGGTTGTCAAGCCTTAGCCCGCGTATATCAGAATCACGCATCCCGAGGCGTGCCGCCATCAGTATAATCGCGTAATCCCGTTTACCTCTCGGACTGCCTCGGTCTATTACGGCTAACAATCTTTGGATTTCATCTTCTGACCACAAACGTGACTCATACGGCGATACGGGAAATCGATATTTCGGAACTTCATCCGATAAGTCCGTGAACGTTATTTCAGCTTGATGTAAAAACTTCATAAATACCCTAATGACATGGCATTCTTCCTTGACCGTAGTCCGCGCGTGTTCGGAGTATCCAGTGAAATATTTGGAAATATTGTGTTTCGAAATCTTGCTGTAACAGTCCACATTTTGACATAAAAGGTAACGTGTAAAACGCTTTATTCTGTCAACATAGGTTTTCTTGGTGCTTTCAGAATGATTCCGTTTATCGCAAAACAGTAAAAAATCATTAATAACGTTTTGGAGCTTCATTGGCAGGGGTTTGTTTTATCGTTTGAAAGACGTGTTACGTGCTCAAATTCATAAACCCAAGCCAATTTACGTAGCGCACACAATTTTATCATCTTTGTGCTTGGGCTTGAGGATTCAAGTTTACTTCTACAGTACGGTCGACCGTTCGATTCCACAAACTCATTAATTAACTGCGGATCGAATTCCGTCTTTCCTCGACCATTTGAATATACCTCGAATTGTCGCCATATCTCACGGCTCTTCTTGATATAAAACTGACTGTGCCCGACATTTGCCATACTTGCTTCCGTCATTTCGATTAATGTTCTTAATCCGCTTCTCTTCGTGTACATGGTTTCCTCCAAAATAAAATTAGTATGCATTTCGCACCTATTTATTTTTCGGAGATATAAAGCTCATGGATTATGCGAAGTCGCGCAAATATAATGAGACCGGAGTTATCTTTTTACTGCGGCTTCGCATAATCTGGCACTTTCCATAATTCGAGTTATGTGATGCATAACATAATTCTAACACAATGCCACGGGATTTAACAAATGAATACGATGTGCGTGCTGCATTTTATATGCTCGGGGAATCGGTTTCTCAACGCATGCGTGAAAATGGCTTTCAGGCTACAACACTTGAAATATCCGTGCGGGATAGTAAGTTGCTATCCTTTACGAGACAAATGAAACTACCCCGTCCAACAAGTCTTACCGCCGAACTTGTTCCTGCCGCAATGGAGCTTTTCAAGCGGAATTATCGTTGGTATAAGCCTGTTCGCAGTCTTGGGATACGTGGTGTCGACCTTATACCCGATGGTTCTGTTTATCAGCTTAATTTACTCGAAGATATAGACCGCAGAGAAAAACTTGAAAATCTTGAACGCCTTGTTGATAGGCTGCGCGATAGGTTTGGTCAGTCCAGCATTCAGCGTGCAGTACACATAAAAGAACGATTGAAAAGCGTAAATGCCAACAATGATATTGGGGACGCACCAACCTTTTATGCTTACCATTAAAGGGATGTGACTTTGTAAATGCCTGATAAAACACTTGTTTACAGCAAACAATCCGGTGAGTTGCCTGTCCCTGTAACAGTTCAGATTGAGTGGTTACCATGCGGAACAATTAAGCCAATTATGTATTGGACACCTGACGACAGTTGTTATATGGTCAAACACATTGCCGAGTCTGTACACTTGGCTCATCTTAAAGATAAAGACGTTGGTATTCGTTTTAAAGTACGTGCGGAAATTATTGAAACACTGGACACTCATTCCAACCATCGAAATTTTCAACAAGAAACCTATCTGTATTTCGCTGACAACTGGTTTTCTGGAAGGAATATTATAGATAGTCGGTACGGACACGCAGGAAAAGAATATATCTCTGTAGCGCTTGACGTTTTTCCTAATGCTGATTACGAACTTGTTTATTTTATTGTTAAAGATGAGCGTTATATGGTAGAGAAGACAGTATGCATAGAGCCACGTGGAAGTTTTAATGCCGGCGGTATAGGTGTTAGACACGAGGTCAACGCAATATTGATAAATCCATGTAATGACGAAGACCCTGAGCCGCATAAAAGCATCCGGCGTAAAGCTGCCATATATTTCGAAATCAATAAGTGGTTTACATCTGTCAAAAGCACAGCTTTGTAATTTAATCTGTGCTTTTTTGAATTCGTCAGCAGCGAGACGAGATTATAATGGAGCGTATAATATTACACTGTGATTTTGCCCGATGCTACTATACGGTGGATATGTTTCGCAAAAATAAGGCGTAGATGATATCATATCAGCTATCTTTTTGGTTTCAAATAAAAATATCGAGGGAGTCGTATATCAACTATGTACTTGGTAAAAGGATATGAAATGCGCGAATTAGAAGAACGCGCCATGAACGATTATGCAATACCTTCTATCCTGCTCATGGAAAACGCCGCATTACAAGTGGTCAAGCACGGTCTTAGGCTACTGGATGGAAATACTGTATTGAAGGTTGTTACCGTGGTTTGCGGTGGAGGTAACAATGGTGGTGATGGCTTGGCGGCTGCGCGACTTTTTCATGTAAAGGATATTGGTGTTAGAGTGTTTTTTGTTGGCGATATACAAAAAGCCGAAGGCGATGCTTTAATTAATTTGCAAATAATTCAACGAATGGGTATTCCCATTGAGACTAACCCGGAGACACTGCCGAGAGCAATTGCGGATTCGCATTTGGTAGTAGATGCCCTGTTAGGTATAGGTTTGTCCGGCGCACTTCGCCCGGCACATATCCAAGCCATAAATGCGATTAACACAGCGACCGCTCCAATATTAGCGGTTGATATACCCTCCGGTGTGAATGCCGACACGGGAAAGGTGACGGCTTGCGCTGTCCGCGCACATACAACGGTCACTTTTGGATTGGCGAAAGTTGGACTGATGACCTACCCCGGAGCGGAATACGTGGGGCAAATTATTATTGCGGAGATTTCTTTGCCCATAGAATCTTTAACCCCGCCAACAGGGGTGCATTGGCTGGAAGCACTTAACACGGCAGATATTACAGCACTGCTTCCAAACAGACCTGCCCACTCTAACAAAGGAACTTTCGGGCGTGTATGCGTGGTTGCCGGATGCCGTGAAATGCCGGGAGCGGCGGTGCTGTGTTGTAAAGCCGCATACAAAGCAGGTGCGGGATTAGTGCAAGCTTGTGTAGTTCAAGATGTAGCGCGGGTAATTCAAGCCTGTACTCATGAGGTAATTACGACCATCCTACCCGACAATAACGGTAGCGCATATGAATATGAAGGAATTAAAACGTCATTAGCTCAAGCAAAAGTAATTGCTATCGGTCCCGGTCTGGGACGCACCCCCGGAACTTTTGCTTTCGTGAGAAAGACAATAACACAAGCTACGATGCCTTTAGTAATTGATGCAGACGGGCTGATGGCAATTGCCGGTGATATGAAAATACTTGCATCGGTAAAAGTGCCTTGCGTAATCACTCCACATCCCGGAGAAATGGCGGCTTTAACCAAGAGAACAATTTCGGAAATTACAGACGATATTATTTCCGTAGCCCGCACTTTTGCCAAAACTCACGGCGTGGTAACGCTTCTCAAAGATGCCCGAACAATAATTGCATCCCCTGACGGACGGACATTCATAAACCTCACAGGAACATCCGCACTTGCCAAAGCCGGAACAGGTGATGCGCTGACGGGAGTGATTGCGGCGTTCATAGCACAAGGGCTGGATGCTTTCGATGCGGCAGTGTTAGCAGCTTATGTACACGGCTTGGCGGGAGAACTGGCTGAAAAAGAATTATTCGCTTACGGAGTGAATGCATCGGATGTAGTAGATTATCTGCCACAGGTTTTCGGGTTCTGCGCCAATCCTAACACATAACATCTTTTACTGTGTATCAGGCTTGGAAAACGGGGTAATCAGCTATTCCGAAACGCCGTTGCACGGCGAAGAATTGTAATGGGCGCGAAAAATCGTGTTTTCGGGTCAATAATCCGTTCGTGGGAAAAAATCCCTGCCGTGCGTGTAAAAAATCGAACATATCCGCAACGCCCATGCCCTAAAACTGCCGCCCATTTATAAGATCCGAACGCTTTGGTGTTTACGGATAGAAGTTGTCATCGAAAAAGACATCGCTTATTACATAATTCTTTACGATGTAATCTTCCGGTGCAAGCGCGATATGCATTTGCGTTCCGCCTCTAATTTGATAATCCGTTCCAAGGATCTGGGTAGTGGCGGTTGGCTAGACCTTACCACGCTGGATTCACACCAGCTTTACATCAGAAACCGAACAGGCGCGACGTATGTGTTGTTGCCCATTTGCAATCTTGACCTTCTGAAGATTTCAAAACTTTCCCACTGCGATTCCGTCACTGTGTCGTAGTCCGAGCAAGCTCTAAGCAGTGTTCAGTCCCGCTCGAAACGAAGCCGCAGGTTTTGCGAATCCGAAATGGTGAAGCCTCTAACCTGTGCATCGCGCACAAGTTCCCATTCGCCGTAAAGCGTTCACGCCTAAGTCCATGAATGACGCGACTACAAATATTGTCGCAACCGCTATTACCGAACACAGCAATAGGCGTGTTTTCGTGGTGGTTCTTTTGCGCGGAAACGTCGCGACATACGCCATTGCAATAAGCCCTGGAATTATGACAATGATATACCCCTTGCCCGAAGCTGCAAGAGCAAGAAAAGCCCACGCGCCTGCAGGCATAATTATAGACGTAATAAGCAACACGGTTATCACAATTACTCCGCAAAACAAAAATTTTCTCATATTTCAAGCTCCATTTTTTACTCGGGTAAGTGACTCTCCGCATGCTTCCACTGCCTCCTGAAACCGATAAGAAAACTGTTCGCGGCTTTCTACAAACAGGTGTACAAAGTCCGATTGCCCTGCGTCTTGCCACTTTATGTCCTCTGTCTTTGAATAACCTTCAGGCGCATAAAGTACAGTTGCCACCCAATCAAGTTTCAATCTCATTTTTTTAAATATTAAAGTGTCCATTAAAAACCTCATCTGTTTTTTAGTTAAATTTGTTCCCATCCTCATTTATTATAACTGTGAATACCCTTTTGAAAAGTATTAAATTAACCATACGGAGAACGATAATAACTATACGGGGAATTAAAGTACAATACAGGAGCATAACGCATACATACGGGAGGAAAAAAATAAATCTATTATTTGGTACGTTTTTTACCTACACAGGTATTGTCGGGCCGCTTACAAGCGGCGTATGGTAACGATACTTTACCGAAATACATCAAAATTTGAAAAACGGTGGTCGGGAATGGAAATAAAAACGGGGGCAATCGATACCCCAGTTTTTATCATTTTTAACTGTCCAGTAAGTTAAGTTTTCATTAATGGTTTACTTTCCTCGAAATATTTTTTATTAGTTTTTTACGTCTCACATCTGAAATCAAGTAACTCAATGCTTGCCTTACGGCAACATAAACAGCTACGAGTGTAGGAATACCGATAGCATAACTGGAGAATATCTCAACACTTACCAACGTATCAAACAGGGGTTGAATTCTATAAAAGTGAACAATTAACACAAACATCAGAAGTAACGATAAAAATCCGGCAACTGGTATTTGTATCTATGCTAATTTTTCCCATTTTTCAATTTTCTTGTTAGTTTTATTCTGAGCGTAAATATGCGCCATTGCTTCACTTTTAGTGGTTGCTTCTAATTGATTTTCCAACTCAATTTTTTTAAGTTCGAATTGATTTGTTAAATTCTGCATTTCAATTTTTACCTTATCTAACTGTTTTTCACCTTCGAGCTTCAGATCCGATATCACTTTATCAAAAGCCTTATTAACCGAGTCCCCAGCACTAGATTCACTTGAAAGATCGTATTCAAGCCTATTATTAATCAGCTCTGTTAAAATTTTTTCTTTGACTTCAACATCAGACACTTTTTCCGAAAGAGAAGGCATAATCCAAACGGGATTAAAATCATCTGCCTCATTATCTCTGTGATGTCGTAAACTCATAAAGAGACAGTACGACCTATAATCATCTTCAGTTCGCCCAGCGACACGTAAAATAATTGACAACCATGTGCTGGGTATCACTACAATAGGAACTCATGTAAACTCATACTCAGCCCAACCGATCAAGAGTTGGTCTGCAGAAACAATGAAATCATTCACATTCCATAATGATGTCGCTTGGTTTCGGTTTCTTTGGGACAACGTATATAAAACATTTTTGACATCTATTTGAACGGATTTAAAATATGGAGTTCTTAGTGGCCGTTTTTGATTTTTATAATTTCGAAGACTTTCACAAAGAGTAGTATAACGCTGGTTTTCTGAACTCCATAAATGTTGCAATGCATCAGTAGAAACCATTCGAATACCTGACAAGGTTTCCATTATTGTTCTAAAAAGGTATTTGTAAAAAGATTCAAAATCGCTGTACGAATTTGAGGGCATTTTTGTCCATTTATAATAAATTTCATAAAACGTACTTATCTCCCCTCGGGGATTCAATTTGTTTATGTGACTACTGTTAACAGGAGCATTGCCTTGCGTAAAAATCTGAATTTGCTGTGTATGCCATTTAAGAGTTTGTTGAATTTCATAAAAAGTTTCTGTTGTATAGCAAAGCTCAATACCAACCTCATAACATTTTTTTATAAATGAATCGGTTACAAATTTCCGTTCCTCTTTGTCTACACCGGCCATTCGAAAAATAATATTGGTATCCCAAAAGAACCTTTTTCCTTGAAATATTTTCTTTGATAGGATAGTATCTTGCTTTGTAGTCAGCATACAGTATTCAACACTGGTTACAATTATATTAAATAATAATGCGTTTTTTCCATCATTGTCCCACAGCAAAAATTCATTAATTAAACTTATCTCTTCATTTGTCATATCGTTAGATAAACGGTATATTTCACCTGGTGCTGCGGTGTTTCTTTGAAGTAGGGTTAACAAATTACTCTTGGTGGAGTTAAAACAATTATATAAATATCTTAGTATGTAATTCAAAAAAGTTTGTTTATCTAAGGCGTCTTCCTTTAAGTCGACGAATTCTGAAACATAATTTTTTAATAATTGTAGCGGGTCTACTAGGCGAGAAAAAATGTTAGCCGCATTAGGCGACAGCAAAAAAAACTCTCCCTCAACCGCAATCCTTTTTATTCCTTTTTTCTTACTGCAACTACTATTTCATGTGGATCAAAAAGCAATCCATACTGTTCAGAAATAATCGCGCAAATATTTTCGGCACTCAACTTTTGCTCATCTGAATAGAAAAGAACCGATTCAATTAACTTGCAAATATATTTGTCAAGTGTTGTTGCGGCACGATCTTGCAGAACCATCGCTAGACGCAACATGTTGTTCTGATTCATAATCGAACACCGCCTTTTCTTCATATGACGATGCAACATTAATGGCATCTTCTGCATTTGCAAATAGCCACTCCATGAGTTTTCTAGCATCCATTTTTTTCACCTCATCTATAGAAATTTGTATCTCTATAATATTATGAGCATAAAATGGAAATATTATACAGCTTGGGCTGGAACACGCATCAATCATAAAAATGTAATTGTTGCTCTCAAACCAACTATATCATTTTTCTACAGTCTGTGCAATGCAAACAAACAAAAAACGACACCTCCTTCGATTCAAATAGAGGTCACTCGCATATTCGATGGACAAAATTTATTTTAATAAGCCCATGCATATCATTTATGCAACAGGGCTTTTTTTGTGTCCGATGGGAGGTGTATTTAACGGAATTTTTCACATAATTCTGACTTTTCACAAAGTGCCACTGAGGACAAACCAAAAGTCCGTGATGGACGAAGTATCTGGGAATTCCCGGCTAAATTCAGAGCGTCAAATGATTTGTCCATATGGACAAAATTATGCGAAATTTACCCAAAAACTACATATGAACACGCAGAAATGCGGCGCAAACTTTCCAAAAGAGGCATGGAGACACGTTATTTTACCCCGTTTTCGGTAACATCCGAGGACGAGGCGTATGGTCATTTATGCCTTCATAAATAAAAATAAATGGAGGACAATCATGTCAGATTATAATTTGAACGGCATCAAAATTTCCGCTGAGGAATTCCTTGGGGCGTTCTTCGAAGCCGGGGATACGGTCTGCATTCGCATTTTTAGCAACAAAAAGGGAAGTGCCTTTTCCGGTCAGAAGATGGAGATTGAACAGGGGCATTTCCACACGATTGAAGAAGGATTACGAAACCACAACGAGCAGGAGCGCGGAATATACTTTGTGGTAAACCACGGCGGCCACGAAGATGCCGACATCCGCCGGATAACCGCCCAATTCATGGAGTGCGATGGCGTATCGCTTGATGAACAGTTAGCCAAGATTAAAGCGTTTCCCCTCGAACCCTCGCTTATCATCAAAACCCGGAATTCGTTACACACCTATTGGTTAATTCGTGACGGCAAGGTTGAAAACTTCCGATGTGTCCAGCGTGGGTTGATTGCCCATTTCGAAGCTAACCCGCAATGCGTGAACGAAAGCCGGGTGTTTCGTATTCCAGGATTCTATCATAACAAAGAAGAACCTGTTATGGTGGAATGCGTAAAATTCAGTCCACATCTGAGGTACACCCAACAGAAGCTGGAGGCCGTTCTGCCCATCATGCCGGAAGAGAAACCTTCCGATGCATTTGCGAAAACGGAACAAAACCGTGGTAACCAGCTTGGATTAAAAATCGTCGGCCTCAAGTGTCAATTCATTAAACACTGCAGTAAAAATGCCAAAACCCTAAGTGAACCGCGTTGGTACGCCATGATAACCAACCTCGCTGTGTTTCGCGGCGGCGACGCGGCCATCCATAAGCTGTCGAAGCCCTACCCGAAATATTCATTTGACCAAACCGAGGCGAAAATCGCACATTTCCACAAATCCGGAACAAAGCCCATGACATGCGCGAAAATCGCAGAAAACGGGTTCGTCTGCCCTAACCGAAAAACATGTAAAGGCAAATCCCCGGCCGGGTTAGCATATTTTCCGCTGGACATGAAAGACATCCGTAAACGGCTTGATGCCTGTAAAATTACCAATTTGGTTGTGGAGGACGTTGCCACAGTCCGTGAACTCGTTGACGATTATATGTACAACATTGATTCTGGTATGGTAGAGGCCTTCCTCAATTCCGAGGTTAAAGCGAAGTTTGGGTTCAAAGGCCCGGAATTAAAGCGGCTGGTGGGATTCCACAAAGAAACATATAAACAATTTTACAACTCTCCGCAAAGCAAACAGGAACGTGCCGGAAGGGATATTCCTGCGTGGTACGAATATACCGACAGTGGTCTTCGTTTCATGCCCGGTGTCTTGGCTGACCATTGCGCCGAAAACGCACACGCGTTTTATTGCGGCGAATCATATTATTTTTACAAGAACGGCGTATACAAAGCCGAAACCGACAAAGCGGCAGAGAACTTCATACGAACGCACATGTATGTTGACAGGCACAAAACCTATTATCAAATATCGGATGCCGAAAAACAATGGGGTATGCAGATTGATAAATACATCAATGAAGTAAACGCAAATCCGTACCTGATAAATTTTGGTAACGGTTTGTATGACACCCTTACGAATGAACTTCTGCCGCATGACCCTAAAATACTAACCACCATACGGGTTGGCGGCAATTATGACCCCAAAGCAGAATGTCCGTTATTCCTAAAATATCTGCACGATGCCCTGCCGAAAAGCGAAATCCCGCTGGTGCAGGAAATGATGGGATACATGCTGGTTGCCCTCAACAAGGCACAAAAAGCCTTCATCATGCTCGGCAAGCCCGACAGCGGAAAATCTACATTATTATATGTCATACAAGATGTCTTACTCCGCAAAGAAAACTGCTCCAGCCTTGAATGGCAGAAGCTGAATGAAAAATTCGCAACCGTTGACCTCTTTGGGAAACTGGCTAACATTTTCGCAGATTTGCCCAGCGAACAAATCCGTGACACGGGCATCTTTAAGACAATAACTGGAGAAGATTACATTTCGGCCCAACACAAGTTTAAGGCGTACTTTTCATTCAAGCCCTTCTGCCGGATGGTTTTTTCGTGCGAAGCCCTGCCAAAGAATTATTATGACCGCTCCGGCGGCTTTTATCGACGGTTGATTATCATTCGCTTTGACAATCCCGTTGATCCAAAGACGAAAGATAGGAGCCTTCGTGAAAAGTTGAAGTTGGAGGTTGATGGCATTTTAGCGTGGAGCCTTATCGGTCTAAAGCGTTTGATGGCTAACGAATTCTGTTTTTCTGAAACTGACCGCACCATTGCCGAAGTGAAAAAATATCGGGCCGACAACAGCAGCTCGTTATCGTTTGTATACGAATGCTGCGTCACCGAACCAAAGGCTGAAATCCCACGGGATGATTTGTATAATGCCTACAAAGAATTCTGCAGCGACAACGGCGTAAAAAGTGTGCTGTCTAAAATTAACTTCAACCGGGACTTGGATGAACTTGGCTTGACCCGCGCAACGACTGCCGGACGTAGGACATGGCGTGGGATTCGCCTGTCGTAGCTTTTTGACGTAGGACATGATATTTCCTTCGTTTGCTGTATCTTTTTGTTCATGTTAGTTACGGACTTTAACATACCGCGCTACGGTTTCATCACGGACTTCGCGACATACTTTTTCCAGTGTTTATGCGGCGTATAACGGATTTAACGGAGGACTCCAATTCTTACCGTATAGGCTATAAATACGAAGAAAAGATAAGAAAATAAGAAAAGAATATATAGGGTATGAAATATACGTAAAGTCCGTTAATGACCTTGAAGTGTACCATTGCTGTCCTAAATTTTGATTTCCCGGTTTTACGTTTGTCCGGTGTTTTGGGATTCACGCTTTTGCTATTTTGACACCCCGACCATCTGAACAATCCGCGTTTGTCCTGTGTTTAAGCCATCCCCCAGGGGGGATCAAAATCTCTGGTACTTTATTTCCCAGCACCGCCCGAGGGTCGCTCACACAACGGGCGCGAATTCAAAAGATTTATTTTAGCCAGCGAACCCAGTGTTTACGGGCTTTTTTCGTTTCTACCCATGTCCAAACATGAATGTTTTTCAATAAGTCAGCTTTTTTCAACTTTTTTGCCCGGAGGACGAGATAAAATCTTAGGTAAATGGCGGTAACGGGGAATTCGGAAGGCAAATCCTCGAAAGCGCGAAGGCAAAACGGACGAGGCATTCGGTAAAATCGGGCAAGTCCCGACAAGTATTTCGCAGGAATAGGAAACTTTCAAATCGGCGGCGCATATATTTCCTACAAGAAAATTTTTGCGCGAGGGAGGGTTTGAAAATGCCCATAGGTCGAATACATAATTGCGTGAGGCGTAAGTCGTTATCGGGTGTTCGGAGGATTCAAGTGCGTAAACGGAGCAGAAGGGCTTTGAAAAAGGTCGGAGATAATGATTCTGGTTATGACCCTTCCGTGTCGCCAGCACATCTGCGTGCGCTAACAAAAAATCGCCGATGGAAATTTATCGCAATATCGTCGCGAACTTAAAGCAATTTAGATGTTTGCATCGAATTCCGGCAGACTGATACGCGATTATTCTTTGACACAATATCACGCTATGCAAGTCCACTGTATGTTTTTGCAATCCAGCCCGGTGGATGTGGGTGCTATGAGTAAGATGTCGCTCCCCCATTTTACGGAAGACATACTAAAATCGCAAAAGATGGCCGATAATTTATGGAATCCGATATGGGAAATTGTGTCCCGGCACGGAAAGCCGCCACGCGCCGCAAATTAACTGAAGGCCAGTCATAATCATGGGTTGAGACCCATTATCATCGCATTGCTGGTGTCCCTAAAACCGTTTAAGCTGTCCTTACCGCGCAGGAAGCTGGCGCGAGTAAAAAATAGGGGGCAACAAAAATGGCAAACTTTAATTTCGGAGTAACCGGGCAAGAACGTAAGGCTTTAGTAGCCGCCATCAGTGAGATTTTAGAAAAGAAAGCCGTCTACCTTAAGACCCCAACCTACGGTTACCAAGTCGGAAACATTAACATCGATAAGTACGGCACGGTCACCGGGGAACTTCCCACCGACCTTTTAGCAGAACTGGCTGAGCGCGGTTTCCAAGCGGAAATTGAAACGCTGGTAGAGGATGCCACGCCGGAGGCTGAGGCCGAAACACCAGCCGAGCCGGAAACGGAAACGATGGAAGAAAATGCGGGGCCAGAAGCTATTGCTGGGCCGGAAGAAAATTCCGGGACCGAAACAGACACCATTTCCATCACGCTTCCGCTGGGTGGCTGGACACCAGAGAGCCTCGACAACCTTTGCCGCATGACGCTGGCGAAGGAGCCGCTCATTAAACAGGCACTCGGAGTGGATGCGATACCCATTAGAGTTTTGGAAAACGGCATCGAATTCCCTTGGTTTCGAGCCGAACATAGCAACGACATGATGGCATACGCACAATTCTTAACTGCACTCGCTACCACAGCGAAGGAAAAAAAGCGCGTAACTGCCAAGCCTACAAACACAGACAACATGAGGTTTTCAATGCGTGTGTTCTGCATAGGACTGGGGCTTGTGGGTTCTGAATACTCGAAAATTAGGGCTTTGATGTGCAAACCTCTACCTGGCAATAGCGGTTGGCGTTACTACCAAAACGAAAAAACGGTCTTGGAGTCCGCTTCCGCGCCGGAAGCCACCGATGAAGCCGCAGTATTGCCCGACAACGCCGCAGGAGATGCTCCTGCGGATGAAACCCCAAGCGATGACGAAGGCGCGAACGTGACCGCCGACAACACCGACACAGCCGTTGATGAAAGCGAGGCTGAATAATATGGGCGGAGGCGCTTGGAGGCCGATAACGCTCACCGACAAGGCCACAGGCCGGAGCGTCAACATTTCCATACTTGACCGGGAATTCTACCTTTCTGGGATGTTCAGTTTTGAAGATTTATGGGAAATTCACGAAACGCCCAGCGATGGCGCGGATGCAGGGGGTGATACAGATGAACGATAAAGCCCTGCACGAATTTATGTCACGCATTTCCGAGGCGCGTGAGCGATTGGCAGAACTCACCGCATATGTGGATGACCACATGCAAATTTCACCGGACGAAATTTCATGGGGCAATGTTGGGAACGCCGGATATTTGGTAGAACAACTTTCCCAGCTTACTGATTGGGCTTTCAGCAGGGGCGAATACGCCGAGTAACACCAAGTACAAACCGAATATCCACGACGCAGTCCCCACGGGGGCTGTCGCTCGTCATTTCGATCAAATTGGGCTGTTGCATTGTACGACGAGCTGAACCTCCGACAAGCTGGATATACCAATTTTGATTAGAGAAGGATTAGAGAACAATCAAAGAAATTTTTTATTTTTTGAATATTTTCTCTGATTGAATATATTGAAAACACGGTATTTGCTGGATTTTAGGTGTAACATCAATCAGAGAAAGAATCTATTCCTCCTGCGGTTTCACTAATTTCCATGCTCCCGTTCTGCGGTTCGCTGACGTGCGCTCAATCATCTTTCCTTGATGTAGAAGTTTCAAGAAATAGCGCACCTTGTTGTCCTTTTGCTCGTCGCTGAGCGCATCCGAAAGTTTGTCAGCTAACAGTTTCATAAAGTCAGTCTTTGTCGCATTTTTAAACTGCTTCAAATGCGCTAGCATTAAATCCATGTAATATTGGTCATCAAAAGCTTTATTCCGCGTATATTGCTCCTTTGCATCTACCATCGCCGCCACTTTTGCAGAGATATACACGTTCGGCAGTTTGCCTTCAATCAGTCCTATCTTGCGTAGTTGTTGATACTGTTCCTTTTCAATGGGAAGTTGTTTTTGTATGCGGTCAAGCAAAAAAACTGTTTCGATTGAAAGGTCATCATGCCCAAAGAGCAAGCGTGTATAATTTTCATTAAGAATTTTGCCGTAAACCCTCACCGCCACTTGGTTTTGCTTCGTAAAATCGTAATCCGGCATTGGAAAATAGCGGCTTCGTTGAATGTTAAACACCTTGCGGATGCCCATTTGCACGGTGTCTATCATGTTCACCTTAACCATTGCGTCCGCTAAAAGTTGGTTGCGATAATACGGCGCGGTGTAACCGGGCTTCAAAACCTCGCGAACATCGCCGGGAAGAAAAGTGCCGGGGTTAGTGATAATAACGGTATCATCGTATTCGTCCACATACACGCGCCCACCAATGGTATATTCTTGGTGTGCGATACAATTATTCAACAACTCACGCAGAAGTCCACTATCGTACTGTTGTGTTTCTATTGGGAACAAGGTCATTTGGTTGGGCATATATCGGTAGGTTAAATTACGCACCTTGTTATAAATCTTATCCACGACCATAATGAATGGAATTGCAAATTCCTCATAGTCCTTCACCATACCGTTTGCACCGTACAATCGCCACATAAAACGCACAGGTGTGTCTATCAGATTATCATGGTCGGGGTTGCCGAGCAAAACCATAGCGGCATTAGTCAGCTTACTGTTTACAGTCAGCTTTAATTTATCCAGGAATTGCTCATCTGTCATCGCGTCTACTTCGTCGCTGATATGCTTACGGTTATGTTTAATTTTGTAATTTTCACGGGCAACGCGGATAGCTACGGTATCCAAACAGGCGAGGCTTGACCCTTCAATCACTTGGTTCGACCAGTCGCGGCGCACTTGACGACGAATGCGTTCCAATTCTTCTAAAGAGAGAGGGGTTAATGATTCTCCATTCCTACCGTACCATTGCCCCTTCCACGCTGTCGGTACAGCAACAACAGCGGCGGGAATTTTGAACATCACGACACGTTTTTCACCATCGTAGACTTCGAAAATGTCTGTGAAGCTGATTCCGCCTGTGGTGTTCTGTGCGATTTCCTGTTTCAACGTTTCAAGCCCTTGCGTATTGCGGTAACCTGAACCGTGGATTTTTCGAGTTTTGTTATGAACGCCGAAAATAAGCCAACCATGTTGCAAGTTCTTCATGTTGGCTTCATTGCTGAGTGCTGAGAAATACTGACCGATTTTATCTCTGTCATAATCATTCTCGGCCAGCTTAAACTCTATAACCTCGTTCTCCCAACTTTCAATCAAGCCGTAGAGAACAGAGAGTATTTCACAGTTGAAGTTTTCATCCATACGATTTTCTTGCATGGGACACACCTCCTGCTTTACTTTAGATTATTTCTCGATGTAACAAAAGCCACGATTATATTAATTTATACAGACTGTCCTCAAACAAGAAATTCAGATTTTTCACCATAATTCGTAATGTACGCTAATTTCTGCACCCTCGTAAGAGCCACATAAAACAAGCACTTCTCGGAAATGATTGATTCATTCCTCGATACAGGATCGTTTTCGTTTATTGCACTTGCAAGCGGTAAAACACGATTATTAACGGCTACAATAAATACACATGCGAATTCAAGCCCTTTTACGCGGTGCATCGTTGCAATTCTAATTCCATCGAACGTGCGGTCATCGAGCTTATTCCTTTTAATCTCATATACCTTTATACCCGCACTTGGCAGGATTTTTTTGTACTCGTCAAGCAACCTGTTTGTTCTCGCTACAAGGCATATGTCTTTTAAGGAGATTCCTTTACTTGTATTAGAAGTTATCTCGTTGATGATATATTTGCATTCATCATTTATGGTCTTAAACTCTGAAACTGTCGGATAATCACCGTGCGTCAGCGACTGGCACAAGGGGTCAGCAAAGCCTTCATCGTCCAAGTTGTCAAACGATATGTCTTTTAATATCGCATATGCATATTTTCGAATTTCCTCAGTGGTTCGATAATTGATACGCAAATAGCTGCTCCGCCCTCGTATGTTTATTCCACATTTTGACAAGACCGCTTTTTTTCTGTATATACGCTGATGAGAATCACCAACAATGAAAATATCATTTGGGCGTTCTTCAGAAGCGATTGCCCTTAAAAGTCTATATGAGTTTGCACTAAAATCCTGCCCCTCATCCACAATCACAGCTGAATATGTTTTTGTTGGATTTTTGGTTAAAATTACACCGCAGTCGTACATTGCACTGTCTGAATCCCTTACTTGCTGCTCCTTCATTAAAGCAATGTATTCATCAAACACATTCCATATCTGCATACGCGCTTTTCTATCCAACCTTGTACCTCTGCCTATGCGTGAGGCTTTCAAATATTTTTCTTTTGAAAATGCTTCTTGCTCAGCAACAACTTTGCTCCATTCATCAGAGAAAAATGAAATTGGCAAAGAAATATTCTCACCGGAACGCGCAAAAGCATCTTCCCACAGCTTGTCTGTCGTAGCATCGTAAACGATGGTGTAACCAAATCCGTTCTCACGTAAAAACTGAGAAACCCACGCATCGAGATGGATGACATCAATTCGCCGCATTTCATCAACAGTACATATTTTACGTAGGTTCTCTCTAATATCGCCTGCGAGATTTGCTGTGAATGTTGTGAAAAGAATTTTTTTGTCATCCGTTATCTGTGATGCTAGCCATTTCGCTCTATGCATGGCTACGACGGTTTTTCCGGTTCCTGCCCCACCTAAAATCCTGCATGCCCCTGAGTAATTACGTTCAACAATTCTTTTCTGTGCAGGATGCAGAAAAACACGCCATTTTTCCAATGGTTCAGCCATAACACGTAATAATTCATCTTCCCCCTCGGCAACAAAGAAGGTTGATTGGCTTCTTCCTGTTTTTAAGGCTTCAGAAAGGTCATCGGTCACTAATTCATTGTTCTTATACATTTCCAACACTTCGTCAATAGGGAAGCCACTTGCTAACCATTCAAGACCTTCGTAAGCGTCCGCAGGAATAGAAGATTTCGCACGATATAATTCGTCAGTGTTATATATGCATTTGACATAAGGTATCTGTTCAACAGGAACACCAATTCTCTTTAGGTTATCCTCACTCACCATCGAAAACAGTGACGCTTTTTCTCCTGTGTCGTATACGGCCTCTGCTTGAATGTCATATGCTTGAATACTTCCGGTTTCTTTGTTGACTTCACAACGTTTCCGAGCTGCCCATGTGTACGCGTCATCGTGATGGTCTACCCACAACAAAAGGTAAACACCACTTTCCTCTTGGCGTACAACAATTCCGCGATAAGTATCATCAATACGAACTGAGCAAATCTTTTTATCCAATGCAGCATGGATTTTTTCATAGTTAATCCCGGCTGATTGGGGGTTATTCCTAAATTTGTTTATAAAGTCCGTTACCTTCCCCTGCACCTTTCTTGGTAATGCAGAAAACGCAGTCAAAAAATCAGATGATATAGCAACTGTAGCCTTGTCCACTTTATTCAACCTCCTGGAAATGAATTAAAATGTCATCGAAGTCATCGACCCATATAACCGTCCAACCATGATTAATGAATGCATTTTCATTTTCTGCTTGCGCTGTGGTTAACATGGCAATTTTGTTTGTTTCCCAAGCCAATTCTGCCTCGGCGATTACATCTTCGTTTTCTCCGATCAGCTCGAAGCCGACAACAGATGGTTGAGGAGCACCCAGTTCGATGCATTTCATAACAAAGGCAAGAGTGTCATCATAAATAATTTGCTCTAATATTTCCGTCCACTCGTTAGCCGGCGATGCGGTTGGTTGATTATCCTGTGCGGTTTCAATATTAAGTAGTGCGGCATATACCATTTGCCGGATACCTGTTACAGAGGCAAACGCAAACTCAGGTAAAAACTGCATCATGTTCACAAACTGCCAGTATCCGTTCCATTCTGCTTCATATTTTTCTGTACGGCTATTTTCACTGTCATTAAGTAATGTATAAACGCGAATTTTTGCATGGGCTTTGTTTTTTTGTAATTCATTCGATTCAACACCTGTATAAACGGTCATATGTGAATTGACAGAGGTTGGTTGCCAAATGCCAAAAATTGTATTTCCAAATTCCGCTATAGATTGTAATCCTAGAGCATTTTCGAGGCGAGAAGTTTCCATTTGCCAATCTGCATAAGATGCGCTGTTCCTCAACAACGAAATATCAAGCATAGACATGGCGTATGCGCGGGCGTGGACGTTAAAAATACGCTCGGCTTCGGGGTTTGCAAGATAATTCACAAGTAGCTCCATAGGCGACGCTTTGTATGGTTGTAACCCGGTAGCATTTTCGCTTTCAACCGTTGGTTTATACATCCTTGCACCATTTATCATTTTTTCGGGTAAAAGCGTGTATGTTGCATAATCGCCTTGCGCGTGGAAAGTATTTTGGACATCTTTCCAACTTAACGTCCAAACTCTGTATATACCACTCCTGCGTACTGCTTCTCTTTTCAAAGTATCGCCGTCAACTTTATTTTTATGGAATAAAAATCCATCGGTATAAACCGCTATTGGGCGATGATTCCCTTCTGTTTTAACAGGGTGTATGACAAAATCTGCCCGCGATTCAACACATACACCACAAGCAGAATCCAGTCTTACTTGTGGTTCGATTTCCCATATCGCATTATTTACTTTCAATAAGTAACCTTCTTTGTTGTTCACCAGTTCTTTTGAAATAATAATTTCTCTTTTCTCGCTTCCCATTTGAGAAAGAGCCTCAATAAATTCGCGTTCCAATTCGCTTTCAAATAAAGAATTTGCAGGTACATCCCCCAGCTTTGGTATTTCGTGCAGATTTTCTTTTCCACTGAGTATTTGCTTTAACAAGCGGATGGCAGTAGAGCGTGAAATTTGTCCGATACTTTGGCTTTGCCGATATGCGTAAAGACAGTGATAACATCCATCTTTTTGCGGGTCGGCTTTGCACCCGCATTTCTCAAGAACATCAAGAGCTTTCTCAAATATATCTACAAGTGAATGTTCATTAAGCATCAATTGCTTGAGATAACCCGTACCCCCCGGCACAGAATCATAAATAACAAGATACTGCTTCCTAAAATCGGCATTAGTGATAGGCACTTCGCTAAGTGTTGCCCGTAAGTGTTCCACATTCCCGAAATATTGTTTCATGCCCAGCATAAAAGCGGCGATAAAGGATTCTTGCCTCACTCTGGAGGAATCAAGGGTTGTTGCTGGCACTAAAATCCTCAACGCCTCTGTTTTGAACTCTCTGTAAAGAAATAGGAACTCTTCAAATAGGTCTTCTGTGGCGGTACTTGGATTTTTTGCGCGACAAGTATACGAGTGCTCACCTGCTCCTTTTTCCGGTTGCACTTTGCCACAATGCTTGCAAATTTTGAAACCTTTCCGCACATCTTCCTTTCCGGCTACAGTGAATTGTTCTCCAACTATATCGCTTTCACCAAAATTAATTTCGCGCAATATGGATTTTTTTACAAACTCATATCCGAAGCAAAATTCATCATTATCCATACGATATGCCAGCGGAATATCTTCATCTTCATTAACCTCAACCATCAACTGTTTGCTATAGAATGTATTTTGTCTGTCTTCGCCCTCATCGCTTATTTGGCTTTTGGCATAATCCATATTTGAATAGACCATGCGAACCTTCAGCATGGAGCGAACTTGGCCGGAGTCTGCCCACGCGGGCAAGCCGCAACATCCTTTCCTGCTTCGATTAATTGGGCGTGAGGGCAGTTTGGGCAAAGCCGCCATTTTTCTACTTGTGCTGAAGTAAGGTCAATTTGATTTACTGTTAGCTTGCGCCCATCTACATAAAAATGGTTAAGCGGAGCAAACTCACTTATTGCAGAAGCTGTTGAGCGATTGTATTCATATACCATTTTTTCATATTTTCGGACCGGAGCTTCACCATCATCGGTTGAATCGTTTTTACGGAATAAAACAGCCTTCAAAACAATTCCGGATTCAGGAAAGGCGTAATTGGGCAAAAGCCCCTCATCTGAAAGAAAATTGAAAACGTCCTTCTTTGTGATGGATTTGACCACATTGGCAAGAGAGTTTTTCTCTACAGTCAATTCTTTTATTTCATCATCATACGAGCTGTCTTGAGGCTTGCCCTTTAACTCTTTTATCATCTTATTCAATAGTTTTATGCTCGCTTGCAACGAATCCTTTTGCTTTTTCTGTTCGGCAAATGCTTGATATACCCTATAATACATAGAATCTATTTCCAAGCCCGAACCTTTTGCGAATTTTTCCAAGTCGGCTTTTTCTCCTCCGTCAAGTTCAGGGAACATTTGTAAAAATGTTCGAAGCAATCCGGAAATATTGCTTTGAACGTATTTCAAGAAATTAAATGGAAAAATCTCTGAATTTTTAGTTTCCAAGCTGTTCATGCAGACACCGATGTTTTTAGGTATTGCCGTTTCCGGCACACCTTTCTTTATCCAGCAATCCATGCAGTAAGCCAAAAACTGACGCTCCAATACGGCTGATGCTTTCAAAAAAATTTTTGGCGGTTCAACATCACCTTGAATCATATCGAGGGGGTCGGCATAAAAATACAAATCATGAGGGCGCGCACTTGCAACCGATATTGTTATAGCATTGCCATCTTTACGCCCTGCGCGTCCTGTGCGTTGAAGATACTGCGCTTGCGACGGGGGAATGTTACACATAATAACGGAGGAAAGATCGCCAATATTTATGCCCATTTCGAGCGTTGGGGTACAGGATAATACATTGGTGTCCCACGGTTTTGAATCGGATCCGCTTCTTCCAAATACCTGCTCTAAGTTCTCGCGGTCGTCGTGCTCTAATAATCCTGTATGTTCATTTGCTACGATTCTGACTACATCACCAGAGTTGTATAACTTCCCGTAGTAGCCAAGTTCGGCATTGCTGTCTTCGTGCAAGATACCGGAACACTTGGCTCTTACGCATGGCGCAAATGCCCAGAAATCAGAATTCTCTTCACTTACCGAAACGCTGTGACCGCAATCACCACAAACAAACTGCTTGACATTGTGTGAAACAAAAATCTTATGTTTGTTTAATCCCCATGCTTTATATTCAGCAGGAGAAGGTATGGCAAGAACAATGTTTGCTTTGAGAAGTTCATCGAAAATGATTTTTGCAATATCCTCGAACCTTGTATCGTACATAACGTCATCAAAGCATTTATGCACCCACGCAGCGTATTTTTTTTCAATAGTATCAAATGTTTGGATGGGCTTTCGCAATTTATCTGATGGCGCATAAACGAAGCGCGGTGTGTTAAACCCAGCGTGACTTCCGGGCATCCACTTTTCTTTTTCATTGGATAGCATATATCGTTTGCCGTCATTCAATGTGAATGCGTTGTAGACCTTATCATTGAACGCACCATAATTACGCATGATGCCTAATATACCAACAACTATCTGCCCAAAAAGTTCCTTTGAATACTTGGGCATAGTGCCAAGTTCGTTCACGGCTCTAGTAAATACAGTGGCAACAACCGTTTCTATCTCGTCCTTGTTAAACGACAGAACGGAACAACCCGATTTTTCAAGCGTTCTTCCTGTTCTGCTTAGCATCCCATATTCGAGCATTATTTCATATTTTATACGGTACTCGATGTTATTCAATAAGTTCTTTGCATCTTGCCCCGAACCAAAAACACCGTCGGTTTTCATTTTTTCAAATGCCCGCATCCATGTGAGGTTCGGTGCGGTAAATCTGCTTACAAAAGCTTCAGTTGATAGTTTGTCACGCCAATATTCAACGAAACGCGCAGAAAAATCCTCAAGACTCAACCCTGCGCCGCCATTACGCACCATCGTTCGGACACAGGGATTCGTTATGGAGCAAAACTGCCACTGCTTGCAACGTGCTTTCTTCACGACGACTGAATATTTCGTCAAGGTCGAACAACAAGTAACGCTTTTCATTCCACTTGTTCCTATCAATAAGGACTACACTGTTAATGCCAATAAGCAGCAACCAACGCGGTGGCTCGTTCAACGAAAAGAAAATTTTTGAAATGAGTTCCTCATTATTTGTTTCAGTTATTTGCGGTATATGCGGAGGATCGTCATCGAAGGCTGCGCTATCAAAAGAATAGCCTTGTAATAAATTACTGTCTTTTTCATTGGCATGGCAAAGTAGAACCCATAGTAGTGGTGAACCATTCGCTTTTTGGACTTCCATATAAACGGGTACAATACTGTCAACAACTTCAACTTGCGTTGGACTTATGCCGTTGTCATAACCGAGTGTTTCTAACAAAGAATCTGCAAGGTCTTTTATCATCGGCATAACTTGTGTGTCGCTTCTTGTACGCAAATAACGCTCACGAACGGTTGTGTACAATCTGCCGAAATCACGCAATAATGACCACGGTGTTCTTGCGCCTTCACTGTCTTTTGCGGCAGCACGCCAGCTCGATATAGTGTCGGCGGCGTTATCTTCGAAAACTGTGGCGAAGTAATGGTTGGTATAATATTCATTAGAATTGACAATACCTGTTAAATCCATTGCCATAACTATTCGCCCCCCATCATGGATACAATAACGCGGATATAAGGGTTATTTTCTATTTCAAGCGTGTCCTTTACCCAGTCAACAAAGTTGTTAAAAATTCTTTCCACTTTACGCTCTTGTTCCGTCTTGCGGCGTTCATCCTCGAAAAGGGATAGCTGATAAAATAAGTGCTTTTCTTGCAATTCATCTAATTTATCGATTTCTTCATCAATTAAAGGGTTTATGCGCGACTTGTAGTCATTGCAATGCCTCTGCATAATTTCCTTCGCCTTTTCAACAACGCTTGGTAATAACCCTGTTGCTTCTTCTTCCATATGCGGCGTAATAATGTTTCTGTTCGGGAGCTGTCCGGAACCAAGTTTTGTTAAAGATAAAACTTCGTTCATAGTAAGTTCTTTAACGAAGCCGCCATCTTGATACAACAAAGCGAACCATTCATCAATCACAGGCGACGATTTGCGATTGGGAATGACTCCTGCGATAATAAAAAGGCATTGTCCTTTATGCAACCCTTCAGACAAACCAACAAGAGGGGCTTCGCTCCTGCCGTATGTTAGGCTGGCTTTGTCATTAAGCCACGAAAATAATGGGTGCAACTTCCACAAAAACTGTGTTGTCGGCCACGCGGTTTCAGAAAGACTGTTCTGCATACTACGTTTCATTTCTGCCATGCAAAATGATTTATCCGGTGATAAACGCAAATAGTCCTCGCTCGGTATTACTTCCGGCGGAAGCAGTGCGGACAATCTTCTGCCAAGGTCAGGAGTGATAGATATTTCTACACCGCTTACAGTTTGCAACTCTCGCACCGCACTTCTATCCGTTATACCAATGTTGCTCATTACCGCACGAACATATTCTATGTCAGAAAAGAGTGTATCTCCGTCGTCTACTTGAACAGGGTTCGCGCCGTCATCACCAATTGCCATCAAAGCCTCGAACGGATCAAACTCCTCGCTTGCTTCATCTATAAAGAGGTTGAAGTCTTCGTGCGAAATACCGGATTCAATAGCACTTGCCGTGACTTGTTCCTCTTCTTCTATGTTGAATTTTCCCATCAGTAACATTGGATCGCCGATGTTTTTATTTGCTTGTTCTTCTTTGGTTATGAGGATTTCCATAATACGCGCATCGCCTTTTATCTTTTCGTTCATGCTGTCAATCATAAGGTAACGAATGTCGGGACGCTCAGGCTGACCGTATCTGTCAATGCGTCCATTTCGTTGTTGAAAAACCATCAACGACCACGGTATATCGAAATGAATCAAACGGTGGCATAGGTAGTGGAGGTTGATTCCTTCCGAGGCTACATCCGAAGCAATTAAAATACGAATAGGTGATTCTTCACGCCCAAAATCTTCAACAATTTTTTGCTGCTCTGCATCAGACATACCACCATACATTTCTTGGATGGCGTTTTCAGGAAGTTTTAAATCGGCTTTTAGGTTGTTAACAAGAAAACGCATGGTTTCGATTCGTTCTGTAAAAACGACGATACGGTCATCTTTTTTTGCTGTCCATCCATACGATTTATCTGTAAGTAAATGTTTCAGTTGTTGATAGCGCGAAAAAGAGGAAGGGTTAATTGCTTCGAGTGCGGATTTCAATTCTTCCAGCGCGTGGATGTCGGGTATATCCCCATTCGGATATTTTTTACGTAGCTTTTTCAATCGTTCTTCAATACTTTTAATACAAGCCGCCGGGCTTGAGAACATGGATTTTTCAAGACTCGTTTTGAATAGGCGACCTTGATTTCGTGGTTGTTCTGCGTCCATTTCCAAGCTCATATCAACAAAAACATCATAAACACGTTCCTCTGCCGCAGTTGCTTTGCAATTTTCTATGTTTACTACACGCTCTTTGAATGAACCGAATACTTGGTCTTTTATATCTTTCTTAAACCGACGAACACAAAGCCCTTTTATATCTTCTTTCCGGTAATCGTGAGGATTTGCGATTGCGGTAGGGTCAAGCATATTCATCAGCGATGCAAAACTTTCGCTACGCCCATCATGTGGAGTTGCTGTAAGCATTATTAAAGTATCTGACCTCTCGGCAAGCAACTTCGCCAACCTTGCGCGTTGTGCTTGGTTGCCGCGTTCGGCCACATTGTGTGCCTCATCAATAACAATAATATCCCACCATGAATTTTCGAGGTGAGTTCTGTATTCAACATCACGCTTTAAAGTATCAACAGATATTATGGTCTTGTCGTAGTAAACGAACGGGTTATGATTTGAAGGAAGCTCAGCGCGAATCCGCTGTATTTTCGAGGAGTCCAATTTAACAAGCGGAATAGTGAAACGATTCCACATCTCTTTTTGAAATTGGGTCATCATGCTTTTTACGGTAACAACAAGGATACGCTTTCCTTTTCCCCGCGCAATTAATTCGGACATTAAAATTCCGGCTTCCAGAGTTTTACCCAGACCAACGGTATCGGCAATCAATATACGCTGACGCGTTTTGTTTAACGCAACCTGCGCAGGCAGTAATTGAAATTGCATCATATCCATCGCAGCTTTGTATCCAATATGGAGTGCCGAATCGGTGGGGGTCTTTTGTCGCCAATTGCTTTCTATAAACAAACGTGACTTTATAAATAAAGGAGAATTATCGGGAACCAATTTTATTTTTGCAGGGTCAACTTGCTCGACACTCTCAATGTCACTTAAAAACATTGTGTCTTGGTTTTTCACCAAAGGAGAAATGCCCGTGCAATGCAAGGTTTTGTTTCCGAGCGCATTGACTTCAACTTTTTTAATCATCCACTCTTCATCACGGATGATTACGCGCATACCGGGCGAATATTCATTTTTCGTTTCGATGGCGGTTTTATTCATATTTACTTAACTCCCTCGAGTTATCATCGTCGGGCAACATCTCCATCACGTCCCCGATGTCGCAAGAAAATAATTTGCATATACGCGCCATAACATCCATGCTCACAGGCTGGTCTTTTGAAAGTTTTGCGAGTGTGGTGGTGCTTATATCGGCGGCTTCTAATAAATCAGTTTTCTTCATTTTATTGTCTAATAATTTCTTCCACAGCTTCAAATAACTTACCTTCATCGTGGATACCTCCATTTGCGCGATGCCCTAACATCATCATTATTACACACTAATTTGAACATTGCAAGAATATATGACAATTTGCTTAAATATATTGCGCGATTTCAAATAAATTTTATTAAGTCGCTGATAGGACAACGGTTAAGCCTTCTTGGTGAGCAAATATGAAGGACTTAATATTCCACTTGATTTATTATTTATTGGAAAGCGAACAAGCAGAGCCACATAAACATGACTTGAGGTGATGTTTATGTCCGGCTTTTTTCACGCCGTAAACCAACCGATAAACTCGCCAAACGGCGACTCGATGTACATAGAAAATACTGCCTCCGCAGTAATCACAAAACGCACGATAGATAATATTACATATACAATAAAATCGCGCTCCAGCGAAGATGCTACACAAACCTTGAAGGATAAATTGGAAGCCTGTATCGCCCGCGATATAGCAAAATTAACTTGATTATATGGGACGCAGAGGTATCATGAAAGCAACCCGTTATCTGGCCACCGTAAAGGAGGGTAATGTGTTGCAATCGGATAAAATAACGGCGCTGTATTGCCGCTTGTCTCAAGAAGACATGTCCAGCGGCGAGAGCATGAGTATACAGAATCAGAAAAAAATCCTCAAGGAATTCGCTGATGCAAATCACTTCTTCAACACACGCTTTTTCGTTGATGATGGCTTCAGCGGGGTCAGTTTTCAACGCGAAGGGCTATTACAAATGCTGGCAGAGGTGGAGACAGGGAACGTTTCAGCGGTCATCGTAAAAGACCTCAGTCGCCTTGGCAGAGATTACTTAAAAACAGGCGAACTAATTGAAATCGTATTCCCGGAAAACAATGTGCGTTTTATTGCTCTAAGCGACAATGTGGACTCTGCCCGTGGCGATGAGGAATTTACCGGGCTGCGCAACTGGTTTAATGATTTCTACGCACGCGACACGTCGAAAAAAATCAGAGCGGTCAAGAAGAATCAAGCGCAAAACGGCAAGCGCACCAACGGATCTTATCCTTACGGATACATTCCCAATCCGGAAAATCGCCACCATTTAGTCCCAGACCCGGAGACGGCTCATGTTGTGCAATTGATATTTGAAATGTTTACAACCGGGGCGAGGATGTGCGACATCAGGAGAAGGTTGTTTGAGGAGAAACATCTGACACCTTATTCCTTAAGACTTCAACGAGGGCGTAGCTTTGGCAACGGAACAGGCGAATACCCATATTCGTGGAACGAGCGAACACTCTACGACATGTTGGCGCGGCGCGAGTATTTGGGGCATACCTACACCGCAAAGAGCCACAGAATTTCGTACAAGATAAAAAGGAAGGTGTTGAACGACCCCGAAGAACAGTACGAATTCCTTAATACACACAAAGCCCTGATTGACGAAGAAACATTCCAAACAGCCCAAAAGCGTATTTCCGAGCGTAATCGCCCATGCAGGGATGATAAAATCGATGTCTTTTCCGGACTTCTTTTTTGCAAGGATTGCCAAAGGCGCATGTACGCCCAGCGAGGGCCGGGAACGCCGAAGCGGAAAAGCTCTTATGTATGCGGCACATATCGGAACACTAGCAAAACCGGTTTCAAATGCACGATGCACTACATCAGGAAGGAAGTGCTGGAGGAGTTGGTATTGGTGGATATCCAGCGGGTTTTCCGCTATATCACGGAAAACAAAGCTGAGTTTCTCGCCCATGCCAAAGCCAAATATGAAAAGGGCTTAGAAAAATCCACAGCCAAAGCACGGCAAGAGTATAATCGCGGAAAAGCCCGTTTGTCTGAGCTTGACACGATTTTTCGCAGACTTTATGAAGACCAGATTTTTGGCAAAATTACCGAAGCGCAGTTTGCATCGATGGCGGGAAGCTACACCGAAGAGCGTGAAACTCTTACCACCCGGATTGCTGAAATCGAACGCCTCTTAAGGCAAAGCGATGAGCAAAAAAGTAATGCTACTGCTTTTGTCAGAATTGTGGAAAGATACGAGGGCGTTGATGAACTCAGCTTTGAACTGCTACACGAATTTATCGACAAAATTTTCATCAGCGAAGTTGACAAATCCATCTGCACCCGCGAAATTGAAATCTTGTACAGCTATGTGGGGGACGTTGAATGCGGCGAAAAGCCCACGCGAGAGGACTATTTCCGGAAAGGAGTCGGCAAAGGTGCTTATTTAATGAAGAGTATCGTTATCTGAAGCCACCAACATGGGCTACGCTTACACGCGAATGCGGTGGAGCCTCGACATAATATATTGAAAGCCCCGCACATTTTTTGCCACGTGCGGGGCTTTTCGTTTTTATTGCATAAACATTGCAACAATAAAGTTTGCTATGATATTATACAAACGAAAATGTAAAAAATTAACTGAGGTGAATGAAGTGGGAAAAATAGAAAAGGCTAAAGAAATTTCGGGAATCCTCAATGCATTTAAGCATGAGCCCCTCAAAGAAGAGGAGCTTGATGAATTTTTTTACAAAGATACAATGAGAATCCGCACAGGCCATAAAAATTTTTCCCCGGTAAGGAAGCTGTTTGAAGCCTGTAAAACGCCGTCAACCGCCAATGCGCATTTATTTATGGGTCATATGGGTTGCGGAAAAAGTGCGGAATTAAGAAACCTAAAGCGTAAATTTGAAGAAGACGGGTATTTTGTCCACATGGTTGATACCCTAATTGAAACAGACCCGAATTTAATTAATTATTGGGACATTCTGATTCTTATAACAGAAGGGTTATGCAAAATTGCCAAAAATTCAAATGCAAGTGTAGATAAATTGGCTGAACCGTTAAAAGCCATATCTGATATTTTATTTAGCGACATTGAAGTAAGCGATTCTTATGCAAACTCTGCTTGTGTTGGTATAAGCTCGGGGGGCGAAGTAAAAACCCCATCTATATTAAGCTGTGTCCTAAGCCTGTTCGCCGCTCTTAAAAGCGACCTGAAGCTTAGTGAAGAAAAACGAACAACCGTAACAACAAAAATGCCGAAACGCGCATCTGAATGGTTAAGGCTTACAAAAGAGATTTCATTTCATTTGACCGCTGAATGCAATCAAAAACACCCGATTATCATATTTGAAGATTTGGATAAAATACCCTTTCCCGAAAAAATATTTCAGCTTTTGGGCTACCCTGTTTTAGCGCAAATGCCGTTTCCGGTTATCTATACCTTTCCAATAGACCAATCTTATTCTAATACCGTTTCATCAATCGGTGGCAAATATTCACAGCATGTACTGCCTATGATTAAGGTTAAAAATAAAGATAACAGCCCGAATAAAGAAGGAGTTGCCGTTATAAAAGAAATTGTGGGGCTAAGGTCGGATTTGGGACTTTTTGAAGAGAACGTTCTTGAAAAACTAATCGAAAAAACAGGGGGTTCGTTAAGGCATCTTTTTATGTGTATCACCGATGCCGCAAGATTGGCAAGTTGGGACGATGCAGAAAAAATCAGGCATGAAGATGCAGAAAGAGCGTTGTCAGAACTAAGCAAAGAGCTGACAAAGAAAATAACCGTGGCTGATTATCTCTCCTTTAAAAAAATAATTGAATCCAAAGAACAAATTGAAGACAAAGACTTCTTGCTTAAAATGATGCATTCATCAATCGTGCTTGAATATGAAAACGGAGAGCGGTGGAATGATGTACACCCACTGGTTGCAGATTTTGTAAATAAGCATACCGTAGGTAAAACCCATGACCGATAAAATTGACAACAGCGAAGCCTATGGAACAATCCGTTGGATACTTGACAACGGAGACATGGGCTTTTTTTTCGTTATTGCCCCAACTTTACAGCAAAGAAAAATAGCAAACCTTTTTAAATCGCCCAATTCCGCAATATATGATTACTCAAAAGAGAGTAAACCCTTTTCCTATACCAATTTAAGTGAATGGGCAGATTCACACGCGGAACAAAATATATTTTTTATTTTAAATATGGACGCGGCACTGCAAGACAAAAGCCATATTGCCGCTCTAAATATGAGCCGCGATTTACTGGCGCGTAAAGAAAAAATATGGTTTTTATCCATGACAAAAGACTTGGAAAACCGAATAACCGATTATGCCCGTGACTTTTATTCGTATGTAAGACTAAAAGTGAGTTTTCATGCGGAAGAAGAAGACGAGTTTGAGGGAAAACATATTTTGGACTTTGATGGTCGCCATAATGTACATCAAATTCAAGAAGCATTAAGCCGCTATAAAGAAATGGAAGCGCGATATATGGCAATGTCCTTTGAGAAGAACACAGAAAATGAACTTCTTTCAGCCGCAGTTGCATTGTCGAATATAGCTACACTTTATATGGATTGCGCAGAGTATAGTAAAGCGCTTGGTCTACTTAAAAAAACAAAAGAAATCCGTGAAAAAATACTAGAGAGAAAACACCCAGATACAGCCGAAGTTTATAATAATATTGCGTTTTTATATAGTGAACAAGGAGATTTCAAAAATGCTCTGGAATGGTATGAAAAAACATTATCAATAGAAGAGAAAGTTCTTGGCACAGAACATCCAAATACTGCCGTCACTTACGACAATATTGCAATTGTATATAATAATCAAGGATACTACAAAGAGGCTTTAGAATGGCATAAAAAGGCTTTAGATATTAAAGAAAAGCGTCTGGGTGCCGGACATCCAAGTACTGCCATAACCTACATCAATATTGGGCTTGTTTACCATAACAAAGGAGACTACAATAAATCTTTAGATTCGTATAAAAAAGCTTTACCTATCTGTGAAAGAGTTCTGGGCAAAGAACATCCGGAGACTGCCGCAATTTACGATAACATTGCATTGGTATATTCTAATCAAGAGAATTATAGTAAGGCTTTGGATTGGCATTATAAGGCTTTAGCTGTCTTTGAAAATATTCGCGGCAAAGAACACCCTAGTACCGCTATTACTTACAGCAATATAGCTTGGGCATATCGTGGACAAGGGGATTATAGCAGGGCTTTGGAATTGTTTCAAAAAGCCTATAAAATCTTCCTTCACAAACTAGGTGATAAACACCCACACACAATAAGCGTGAAAAGAAACATACAATCCCTTTCAAATATGTAGTAAAAGAGGATGTTGATAAATTGCAATTCCCCCTTTTATGAACGGAATTTTATTTCTCCGCGAATCCCGTCACAATTTTTCCTTTCCGCGCTGCCTCCGTTTGACAAAACTCGCACATAGGGCTTGTCTACAATGGGTGTGGTGATATTTTATGCATATACCTATTAACGCACGAAGCCGTACCGTTGAAAATAAAAAAACAGCCGCGCCCGGTAAAAGAGAGCTTGCTCTTGCTCTATTTTGTGTTTTCGGATTTTTTATCGGGCGCGCGCAGATTTTTGGATTTGTTAATCCGCTGGCTATTCCGTTTCTTGCGGCTTTTTTGGGTCAGGGTTTTTTCCTTACCGCCGTTTTTGTTTCGATTGGGCTAATTACAAGGCTTGGGGATTTATTTGTTGCGCGGTACATTGTCGCAGTTATTTTACTTTGCGGATATTACTTATGTGCGTTACATATTGCCAACGGCGAACGCCGAAATTTATTGCGGCTTCCGTGGCTTTCTATTGCCGCCGCTTCCTGTGTTTTCGCGGCAGGAATGATTGTCAGTTCATTATACGGGTTAAGTTTATTCTTTTTTGCCGTGATTGTTTTGGAAACTTTTCTTGCGGGCGGGCTTACGTTTATTCTCAAACGCGCACATGTGATTTTCACGGCACGTCGGCGCAGAGCAAAGCTTCTTTCGGGTGAAGATATTGTTGCTGTTACGATTGTTTTTTCGGGCGTGATTGCAGGAGCATCGGATATTTATGTAGGAATCCTTCCGCTCAGAATTTTTTTCTGTGTGTATGTTCTTTGCGTTGTCGCTTTTAAAGGGGGCGCGTCGATGGCGGCGGCGGCGGGAATGCTTATGGGGTTCTTTTTGCATTTGGCAGGATACTGGGGCGCGGAATGGGCGGCGGTTCTTGGGCTTGCAGGGCTTGGCGGAGGCTTCGCGGGTGGGTTTTTCAAGCGTTTCAGCCGAAGTGCCGTGATTGCGGGAATAGGCGTGGTCGGGGCAGTGGCGTTGTTTTTACTTGCGCGGTATTGGCTTAGTTTTTCCATGATTTACGGGCTTATCGCGGCGGGTCTTGCGTTTATTCTAACACCGCAGTCGTTTTATTTTAATGTAGCGTCGGCAATAAACCCTGTGTTGGACAGTGCGGACGATTACATGGAAAAAATCAAAGAAGAAACCACACGACGCTTGGATAGTTTTTCATCAGCGTTTGCTAAACTAGCGGATACCTTCAGCGGTCTTTCAAAACCGAAAGCAGGGCTGAACAAACACGACATTACGCTTTTAATCGACGATTTGGCAACGCGTGCTTGCGGTTCGTGCCCAAACCGCGAATGGTGCTGGGAAGAAGATTTATACAACACTCACAAGGAAGTTTTTTCGTTATTAAATGCCTGTGCAAGCACAGGCATGGCAACGCTTGAAGATATGAGCGACACTTTCCGAAAGGACTGCAAGTCACCAAAAACATTACTGAACGAACTTAACGCAATTTTTAACATCTACCGAAACGATTTACGCTGGCACAACCGAATCGCCGAAAGCCGCGAATTAATAAGCCAGCAATTACACGGCGTTTCGGGCATTGTGAAATGTCTTTCAAACGAAATTGATATGTCGCTGCGCTTTCACGAAGGGCTTGAAGAAGAAATGATTATGGCACTTCTCAAGCAGAAAATCGAAGTAACAGGCGTGATTGTACTTGAAGATAACGCCGGGAAATACCGCGTTTCGATTAATCACAAGCCATGCATCGGAAAAAAAGCTTGCGCGAAAGAAATTTTACCCGTTTTAAACGCGGTGTTAAAAAGAAAAATGCGCGTTGAAAGCGGCGATTGCAATATAAAAAGAAACATATGTAACGCGCGTTTCATGGAAGACCAAAAATTACGAATAACAAGCGGCGTTGCGCGGCGTGCAAAAAGTTCGCGCGGTTCGGGCGACAGTTATTCCGCGATGGAGTTGCGCAACGGTTCGTGCCTTTTGGTTCTTTCCGACGGCATGGGAAGCGGCGAACGCGCGCGCCGCGAAAGTGCGGCAACGGTAGGGCTTTTGGAAGATTTCATCGAAAGCGGCTTCGACAAAGAATTAGCCGTGCGAATGATAAATTCTGTTTTAATTTTAAAAAGCAGCGAAGAATCTTTTTCCACGCTGGACATTTGCTCCGTTGACCTGTACACGGGACGTGCGGAGTTCATAAAAATAGGGGCGGCAGAGACATTTCTTTTACGCGACGGCTCTGTTAGCGTAATTCGGTCATCGTCGCTCCCGATTGGAATGCTTAACGATGTTGATCTTGAAATCACCGAGCGCGAGCTAAAACACGGCGACATCATTTTAATGGTAACGGACGGCGTAACTTCGGCAGGCGCGGGGCTTGCCGAAAACTCCGAAGACGAACCAATCCTTGCCGAGAATTGGTTAAAATCTGCACTGAGAACCTGCCGTTTCAATGCCCCCCAAGACCTCGCCGACCATCTTCTCTCCGAAGCGGAACGCCGTTCCCGCAATGGCTTAAAAGACGACATGACAATTCTTGCGGCGCGTGTTTGGCAGAAAAGTTAAATTTTCCTTGCCGCCATTTATACGAAAAAGCAGGGCGGTTACGAAACTCGAAACCGCCCTGCCAAAGGGGAGAATAAATTTTACTCGCCCCGAATTAACACATTTGCATCCGTTAAATTATTTTCAAATACTTCAAGTGCGCTTAAAATGGCTGCTTCATCATCGGAGCTTGTTACGGATAACGTAGCATCAAGCTCTGCCATTGCTTCGTATACCATATCTATTGTCGCGCAAAATGATTCAAAGTAATCCGCATGGTCTTCCGGCACAATATCTGAAATTTCCGTCAGTATTTCAGCCGTTAAACCAACATAGTTATGAAGCATTTCAAACGCTTCACGCCATGCTGTTAATTCCTCGTCTGTTTCGACTCCGTGTAATTCTTCGACCATGAATTCAAGAACTTCTACCAAACCATCATACGCCACAACCAATTCATCCAAAGCATTCTCAAATGAATCAGGGTCAATTGAAGGGCCGAACTCTTCGCCGCCGTTTTCAGAGGGTTCGTAGGTTGTGTCACTTTCGATTCCCGGTTCGTAGTTTCGGTCCGTAACTTCGTTACCATCCGTTTCCGTAACCGCCGGTTCTCTATTGCCGCACGCTGCAAACATCATCACAAGCGCTACCGCAATAAGTACAAATTTTATTTTCATTTTAAAACCTCCGTTATTTTTTTCTATACCCGCGAACGGAAAAAGGTTACGTTAGCGAGTATACAACCACGAAAGTATATATTAAATTTAGTTTTTTTCAAGCCCTAAATTATTAATTTCCCGAACGAATAACAAATATTAATACAATTAACGCAATAGCAATTACAGCGGACGCAATCATCACCGCCAGATGTAGTTTAGATGAACTTTTTTCATCTTGCGAGGGTAATTCTTTGTATAAACCGGCGGCTCTTAGTGCCTCCGCAACTCTTTTATACAATAAAATTGCAATTACCGCGTTAAGGCTTGTTTTGATTAAATTAAACGGAAGCAAAGCGGGAATCATTAAACCCATAACCCATTCGCGTGTTGCGTGCGGTACATACAGGGGAATTATGGCGTAATTCCACAAAAGCATCATACCCGTCGCGGTAACGCAACCAATCGCAAGCCCAATCACCGCGCCTTGTATGCTTCGTTTTTTCAAATAAACAAACGACGCGGTGCATGTAAAAGATGCACTTGCAATGGCGTTCATTAACGCGCCGATTAGCCCTGAGACGCTTACAGTGGCCATTTCAAGCAGGGCAACAATTATTGACATAAGTAACGCTGATACCGGCCCAAATAAAAAACCGCCGATAAGAATTACCACGTCTTTGGGGTCGTAGGTTAAAAACGGAGCGGCGGCGAAAATACTTCGTATCCGAAATGTTGCCCCAACCAAAAATGCCATCGAGATTAGCATCGCCAAAGTGGTTAATTTTTTCGTGCGATTCTGATTAAATGTTTGCATATAAAATTCTCCTTCTCTCATCCGGACTTGGCGTTGTTAGAACACAACGCGTCACCGTCGGTTTCGGAATTTCACCGAATCGGCACTTTTGCATTAGAGTCAAAAGTGTTCGCAGACTTTGACTGCCGGTAGGGATTTTCACCCTGCCCTGAAGTATGTTACAATTTTATAACATATTTTATTTTATTTGGGAAGAAGCTTTTTGTGAATATTTTATTAACTATTGCATACGACGGCACGAATTACGCCGGATGGCAGCGGCAAGAAAATGCCGTCGCGGTTCAAGAAAAATTGGAAGACGCGCTTTCTATTCTACTTTCGCGGGATGTAACGGTTCGCGCTGCTTCCCGAACAGATGCGGGCGTTCACGCGCTGGGGCAATGCGCCGCGTTTTTCGCGCCGGATTTGAAAATACCTTTGGACAAATTTCCGACGGTGTTAACTTCACTTTTACCGGAAGATATTTCTGTAACGGCAGCGAAAATTGTTCCCGACGAATTTAACCCACGGTTCAATGCGCTGAAGAAAACATATATATACAATATTTATAACGCACCTCATCCTAACCCGCTTTTAAGCAGATACAGCGCATTCATGCCGCACATGTTGGATATTTCGGCAATGCAAAAAGCCGCAGAATACTTCATAGGGAAGCACGACTTCGCGGCATTTTGCGCAACGGGTAGCAACGCGAAAACCACAGTACGGGAGATTTTCGCTTGCGAAATTTCAAACCAACCCAACGGTTTAATCTCACTGACAATAACCGGCAACGCATTTTTATACAACATGGTGAGAATAATAGCAGGAACCGTAGTTTACGCGGGGCTTGGAAAAATTCCACCGGAAAAAATTCCGCAAATCATAGCATCAAAAAATCGCACAAGCGCAGGCAAAACCATGCCCTCGCAAGGGCTTGTACTTACGGAGGTTGTTTATTATAATTAAGGAAATAAATTCCTAAGGAGGACAACATGAACATTATTCGTACAAAAGTAGTTGAGTTAAATGAAATTCCCGCAATGGCTTACAAAATAAAGCTTAAAGGTGGCGGAAGCGGAATTAAAATTATTCGCACAGATAAAGAAGCTTTTATTTTTGCGGAAATAAACAAACGTAGCGGAGAAATTCTGCCCGAAGTCTTTACGAATGATTTTCCCGCGGAAGCATTTGAAGAAGCTGTAGAATTATTAACGGGAATGCCTTATTCGGCGCGAGGAAAAGTAAAAATAGCGGTTTCCGAAGCCGTAGACGCACAAGAAATTGAAGTTCCCGAGGACGAAGCACCCGGTACACACGAAGACCCACTCGCCAACGCGGCTGACAGCGATGAATTTATCGCAATCACCGGTATGTACACCGATATCTCGGGCAGAATGAATTATCCATTAATGAACAAACAATTTATCCAGTTTGTCGCAAAAAATAAAACCGTATCCAAAATGGTTGGTGAAAGAGCATCCGAAAAAGATATTCTTATACACGTAATTAAAAACCGTGCGGCATTTCTTGCAGGTAAAAAAGATAATTTATCGGACGATGAAACTTTAGCCCTAATCGACGCAATCGAAGAAATCGATCCGCGTAGTGCTTTCAAAGATTTAAAATTGCATATTAGAAAAATGCTGGCGAGATAAGCTTTCGCGAAAAAGAAATTTACCACGAAAGGCACAAAGCAGATTGGGGAAGCCGGGTAAAAACAAACCCGAAAGGGATGTTTCTGCCCGGCTTCCCTATCTTATTCCCATTCCGCAATCGTGACCATTTCGGATTCCAACAGCTCCTCCGGCACCGGAAAGATATATAATTCCCCTTGCTCCCGGGGTTCGTAAATTTCTGTCTCATCGTACGAAATTTCATTGTGTTGTGATATGTCCTCCGCGTGGTATTCGTCCGGCGGTTCTGCGATCGTGATATTTTCGGATTGCAGTAACCTCTCAATCATTGAAAAATCCCCGGTACTTAGTGCTGTAATGTTATTTTCATCACGCAAATCTACGGCAACTGTTTCTGCAAATCTAATCATATCGCCGGCACTTATTTCCGCCGGGAGACCTAAGCCTGCCGCATCAAACCCTGACACATCATTGTTTCTGTATAGTGGCCTAGATACTGTTAGATAAAAACGATTGCTACCCTCAGCCCAAAATAAGCTACTAGAGAATCGATTCTCACAGAAATAATACTTCACATCAATCAAATCGTTTTCTGTAAAACCGTTTTGCAGTATAATGCCATCCAGTGGAGAATTTGCCCCCCATGACTCCAAATCTTCATATGTCCAACGGGTAACATTAAGATGAATCTCTGTGATATCTTCTTCACCAATAGTCAAATAATTAAAATATACTGTATCATCAAACACCGCGATTTCGGCAATTCGATATGATTCAGGAAGGTTTGTAAGCAGATAGATTTCATCCAGCGATGCAAAATCCGACTTTATTGCCCTTCTTGCCAAATCATCAGAAGCTCTGCCGTCTCTTACCGAAACATAAGCATATATAAATTCTTCAATTGAAAAAAACCGCATTTCCGGTGGAAAACACCCGACAAAATAACTCTCATTATGCTCGTGAGCTTCGAAAATAGTTGTCTCATCAAATATATTTTCACCATGTTGTGATGTATCTTCCGAATGGTATGAAACTATCGGCTCTGCGGGCGCGGTACTTTCGGGTTCATCTTGTATGCACCCTGTTATTGTTAGTGCCGCGAAAAACATGGCAAATATTATTAAAAATCGTTTTAACATAATAAATAATCTCCTTAAAAAAGAGGGGAAGCCGAGTAAAAACAAGCCTGATAGGGATGTTTCTACACTGCTTCCTTATCTTATTAAAATTCCGAAGTCGTGACACTTTCGGATTCCAACAGTTCTTCCGATATAGGAAAGACATACAAATCATCTTGCTCTAGAGGTT
>Ga0131853_10001826_pt1 | contig 38030 bp, 18 predicted proteins | sample TergutLab28metaG_FD_92764 | JGI IMG/M metagenome (GOLD analysis project Ga0131853, IMG submission 92764) | Labiotermes labralis P1 segment gut microbial communities from Petit-Saut dam, French Guiana - Lab288 P1 (version 2) (version 2) | ecosystem: Host-associated > Arthropoda: Insects >... | reverse complement strand
GTTTGTAGTCAACGTGGCGGATGTCTCTGCGAGTAATCGTCCTGAGCAGATCAAGACCCTCTCAGATGCCCAGGCATGGACCACAGAAGGTGTAAGCTTGTCCTCTACTCGCATCCAAGTCAGAGCCGATGGTGGCTACACGGCTACGGTTGGTAACTATCGTCCGGTACTGAGCCTGATTGATGACCCAAGACTTGAGCGTGTTGTCACCGCCAAGGTCATCAGCGAGACCAAGGTAGCCACCAACGGTGCCGCGTACTCCATCATCGCCGGCGACTTTATCCTGAACACCACCGATGCCAACAATATCGCCAGGTCTGCCGCGGCAATACTCGAAGCTGAGCTTCTCACCCGCGCAGGCGTTGAGGCTTACAAGCGCTCGGGCACTATGTTCTTCCAGGAAGGTACCAAGCAACTCGTCTCTGCCTATGCAGTGGGTACGTTTGACACCTTTGCCTCACGTGCCGGAAACCTTAACGAAGGCGATAAGTTTAATGTGACCTTCCAAGTTGGCGAAGATCCCTCGGCCACGGTTACCGTGATTTTGACGGTAACTAACAGGAACAAGCCTGTACTTACCGTGCCGGCATACAAGGTAGTACCCGTGGGAGCGCCCTTCCCCGATGGTGCCACTGGAGACCTTACCCCAAGCTACATGCGTGGCGTGTGGGCGCATGACTCAGAGGATGGAACGCTTCCCGCAAGCTCCATCACCCACACCAGGCCGGTCAACACCGTTACAGAAGGAGCTAGCTTTACTGTTGAGTACAAGGCTGTTGACTCCGATTACAACGAGGTCACTGAGTACGGCATCGTCCTCATCGGTAACTGGATCATCGTTGACGACGGAAACTATGCTGTGCACGCAGCAGGATTCACCAAGAATCTCACCGATGTTGAAGGTACCCAAGCCGAGGTAATCAGAGACTCCAAGGCAAAGGGTGTTGACCTTCGCAGGACGCTGCCTAACGGTGAACCTAACTCCAACTTTGGCTCACCGGTTACGGTAGAGGTTGTTGATGACGGCGGCTACTACGGCAGAACTTCAAGTGAGCACCTGCCCAACGGCTTCCCCATTGTGTTGATTGTTGACGGCAAGCCGACCTCACAGACCACCATTAACGTCCGCGTTAATGACAACCGTGTGTCGCTGACCTACTTTGCCAACGGAGGAGCAGGCACCCCGCCTGCCACAACGCTGCACGCTCCGGGCGCATCTGCTTGGGTTGCTGACCAAGGCAACCTCGTACGCGCAGGTCACACCTTTGGTGGTTGGTCATACACCGGAACCGGTGGCGCAGCCTTCCAGGCCGGAAACAGCTTCAGCATCCACCAAGACACCAGGCTCTACGCGGTATGGGTACCCATTCCTGATCCGCCGCCGGTAACGCCGCCGCCTGTCATCAACGTCTATCCGCCTGCGGTGAATGTGTATCCGCCTGCTGTCAACGTGTATCCGCCTGCAGGACCCACGATCTACGTGCCGGTCCCCGGTGAGACAACCATAGTTGAGGTACCGGTTGAGGTTGAGGTTGAGGTAGAGGTAGAGCCGGATATCACGATTGAGCCCGAGGAAATACCGCTTGATCTGACAGTTTGGTCGCTGCTTAACCTGATGGCCGCCATACTCCTGGCACTTGCTCTCCTGCTGGCCCTGATCCGCTTTGTCCGCAAACCCAAGTCTGATGAGGACGAAGATAGCAAGAAGCGCAGTAATGCCCAAACCAAGCACTCAGCGGCATCCCATGCCTTCTTGATCCTGACTGTGGCTGCGACAGTAACAGCACTGATACTGTTTGTGCTCACCCAAAACCTTGGGGAGACAATGGCCCTGTTTGACGACTATTCAGCAATATTCATCGTCTTGCTAGCCGCAGGCCTGATCTTCACCATCGCCCTATTCGTCAGCGTCTACCTCAGCAAAGACACCGAAGAAGACGGAGACGAGGACTACCAAACCATAGAGACGCAGGGAATAGCCTAATTCCCCAAGCATTAGTCCCTAGTAACACTATGCTCCTGTCACGAAAGCTGTGACAGGAGCATAGTCATTGGTGGTGAAGCCATTGGAACCGATGAGTGGCATTTTGACGCTTGTGGTGTAAGCGGTTACTAAGCCGAAATCGGCTTAGTAACCGCTAACGGATGACAGGAGGTGAGACAGAGCCTGACGGAAGCTCGTCTTGCTCTTATGCATTCACAAACTTCAAGTCTACGCGCTTGCCAACACTTGCTGCTATTTCCCTGAGAACACCTAACGAAGCATTCATGCTGCCGTTCTCTATCCTGGCAATGGTTGACTGTGGCTTTCCTGAGATTTCTGCGAGCTGGCGTTGAGAGAGACCTTCTTCTTCCCGTAGCTTCATCAAGGCAACAGCCACTTCCAGGCGCTCGCGCTCCTGCATAGCGGTTTCGTGCTATACTTTTGTCAAACAAAAGTCTGCTGGGCATTAGGAGCTTTCTTGTTCAAGACGATTATTATTCACCTGCGTATCCACCAGAGGCGTCCAGAAATAGAGGATGAAGATGTAATTACTGCATGGATGAACGCTTTTGTAGTCCGTGAAAGAACGGACTCTTCGCCTGGTGCAGTGAGATACCTTGCAGCTGCAGGCCTTGACAGAAAGAACCGTTTGCTTGAGATGATTGGCGTTGAGACAGAAGATGATGGTGTTGTTATCTACCATGCTATGAAGTTGACTGACAAAATGAAAACAGAGCTTGGGTTACTATAGAGTGGAGTTGAGATGGATATAACTACAAAAAATGGGCAAGTGTTGACCGAGGAAATGATTAACGAGCTTGGGGAAGCATGTGAGCGCGGAGAGTACCCAGGCACGCCAGGTGATTTCATTATCGCGCCAAAAGGACGCCCACCACTGTACCCGGATGAAGAGCTGGTCACGGTGGCATTTAAAGTCCCTCGTTCTCGCATTGAATTGCTTGATAAGCGAGCAGCAGAAAAACGTGAGACGCGCTCTCAGTTTATGCGTGAGCTTTTAGACGATGCGCTTATGGCAGGTTGATAGTTCAAAACATGTGTCACCTGGGGACGGGGAAAGTGAGTCACTTTCCCCGTCCCCAGTGTGTCATTAACCATCCAAGCACAGGAGCTAAAATATCTGCTGAGTATTTCATTTATCGGCTCATTTATCGGCTCATTTGAGCCGATAAATCCTTTGACTCCCGGACAGGGACATGCCTGTCATGTTGTACGTAAAGTTCTAATGCTGATCAGTAACATCCAAACATATGTTCTGATTATGGTATACTGTATCAGCGAGTCCGTTAGGACTCCTCTATCGTCCTCGTGACTCATTCAATTGAAAGGTTCTGCGATGCCCAATCACTTGCAAATTGACAGCGGAAACTCCCCAAGCCGCTTTATCCTCTATACCGACTTACGGGGCAAGATTGAGATTGAAGTTTACTTTGCAGACGAGTCCATGTGGATGACACAAAAGCAAATGGGTGAGTTGTTTGAGGTTGACAGAAGTGTTGTTACTAAGCATCTCGCTAACGTCTATTCAGAGGGGGAAATTGAGAAAAGCTCAACTAGTGCAAAATTTGCACAGGTTCAACTTGAGGGTAATCGTGAGGTAACTCGCGCTGTTGAGTACTACAACCTCGACGCCATAATCTCCGTAGGCTACCGTGTCAATTCACGCCAGGCCACGCGATTCAGGCAGTGGGCCACTCGGGTTCTCCACGAGTATATCCAGAAGGGTTTTGCCTTAAACGACGAGCGGTTTAAGAAGGGCTACCACTTTGACGAGGCGTACTTTGACGAGCTGCTTGAACGCATCCGCGAGATTCGCCTGAGCGAACGCCGTATGTATCTCAAACTCACGGACATCTTTGCGCTTTCCTCTGACTATAGCCGAACGAGCGAGCTGGCGCGCGAGTTCTTCGCCTTCATCCAAAACAAACTTCATTTTGCGATTGCCGGCAAAACGGCTGCGGAGATTATCCATAGCCGAGCTGATGCGGACAAGGCTCACATGGGACTCACCACGTGGGAGGCAGCGCCTGACGGCAAGATTATCAAGTCAGATGTCACCGTTGCCAAGAATTACCTGAGCGCAGACGAACTCTCCGAATTAGCCCGCGTGGTAACGACTTTTCTTGACCAGGCTGAGTCGCGCGCACGGCGCAGGCTGCCAACCGCAATGTCTGATTGGCTGAGCTTCATGAGCCGATACCTGGACTTTAACGAATACCCGGTTTTGCAAGATGCCGGCGCAATAAGCAAGGCTCAGGCTGACGAGAAGGCCTTAACCGAATACGAGGCGTTTCGCGAGCGCCAAGACGCAGAGCACCTGGGCGAGTTTGAAAGGTTCTTGCTTGAATCGCAATAGGTCATGCCAAAGCCTCGTCATAAATGGTGAGGTTTTGGCAACAGAGCTTTCACACTCGTCTCGGCAGAGGGCAGCACCATGCTATGACTTCTGACAGGAACACAAAGGGACAGAAATCTTGTGTCAGAAAGGTCTTCAAGTCAGCTAGTGCGTTAACTGGATCCTTCGCAGCGCTCAGGATGACAGGGTGTGGAGCAGAGGGACGTGGCTGGTGTTCCAGCCTCACCAGGGGCACTTGCCGTTTAGCCAGGCTGGATAGTGGTGTACAGGGGCGATGATTTTTGTTAGAATGTGCGCACGAGGCAGCAAGTTGCTTCTATTTGTGGCTGGAATATTGTTGTGGGGCTCCCAATTGAAAGTGGAGATTTGGGAGAGGGAAAGACTCTTCAATATGCACAAGCAGTAGTGATAGATGTAGGCTCTAGGATGTAAAGCAGCACATTGTTTTTCCGCAGCGGTTCTGGAAGAAGCTTGGCAATAGCGCGGAAGGCACTAAAACGCAGTATGATGTGGGAAGAGGAATGAACAAGGACATCGTGAATATACATTTCTCTGAAAATGAGGCCGAAGCCAAGCAGGCTGTCGGTATTAAGCGCTCTGTATTCAGCAAGGCGCTTTCTCTGTTTTTAGCGGCACTGCTTACCGTTACCTTGGTGCCACTGGCATCAATAGCCTTGCATGAGGGCGACACCAAAGTGCCCGCGCAAGGCGAGCTGCAACCAGGAGAGGGCACAACAGGCCCCGCAACAGACCCCACAGCAGACCCCGCAACAAACCGCACAACAGACCCCTCAGCAAACCCAACAACAGACCCCGCTGAGCAACTAACGCTCATGCCGGGTGTTCCGCTCAGCGCTCCTCCCGGGCTCAAGGTGCCTGACCCCAACGACATGGACCAGCAAGAGCTCAAGGGCATTATGCAGGCATCAGGGGGAATCTCACTCATGTCTGATGCCACTCAGGTTACCAACTGGCAAGAGCTCAGAGACGCCTGGATTGACACAGCAGTCTCAGAGATTCACGTGATGAATGACATCACCAGAGCAACTACCGGCACCGGCGAGAATCTCACCGGGATAACCCGTGACCTCAAGGTGGTAGGTGTAGGCGATCAATGGAACATCGACTTTGGCACCGATGCCGCCTCAGCCAACGCCTTTAACCTCGGAAGCCGCACGGCAACCCAGCAAACAGACTTTACCCTGGAAAACCTCACCATTACGCGCCTGGGGCAAGTGGCTGCCATAAACGGCGGAAACACCGCCAATAGCGCCGGCTGGGATGTTACCGTGACCAATGTTTCTGCCACGGCAACCCCCGTCAGTTATCTTTTTGACGCTCCTGGCGCCAAACTGACTCTTGCCGGGCTTGTAGACTGGCAGCCAACCAATGCAAACACACAAATCAGCAGCGCTACCTTAACAGTTGCAGACAATGCAGTGGTCTACCTCTCAAGGTCTTATGTCAATAGCACTAACTCAAACTCGCGCCTCCTCAGCCTCGTCAACACACTCACGGTTGGCAACGGAGCAACCCTCAATCTGGATGGCGGAGGCGTTTCTGTGAACTTTTCGGCCACTGCTCATCTCTCCGCAAGCTTTGGCGCGGGTTCCACGCTGAGCTTAACTAACGCAAGAAATGGCCTCTTTTTGGGGTATCCCTCCAATACCGCCGGCAATTCTGCCGATATACTCTTTGGTCCTGATTCCACCGTTTATATTGATGTGACCCATGAGGCTATGCGAGGCTCAGGCGTGGAGTTTCAGGCGAGAGCTAAAGCCACTATCATCGCATCCAGCTCTGGTGCCACAGTGGTGAACATGGGCCCAAGCGGAAGCTCCGACCACCTCCACTGCTTTTTCAACGCCTACAATGGCGCGGAGGTCACCATTCAAGCCAACGGTGGCAACGGCCTTGACGTTGGTGATAACAACGGCGCCGGTTCTGCCAACGTGCGCGTGACCAACAGATCCAAGGTCATCATCACCGGCAACGGCACAGGAACCGGCGAGAATAACGGCATTATCTGCATCCAGGCATCAACCGGTGGTTTCACTGTAACCGGCGGCGGTGTCTTGGAGATAAGCAGCACCAATCCTTCTAATGCACAGTCCGCCATTGTGCAACAGGTAGACGGAGGCACGTTCACCGTTGATGGCCAAGGCTCCCAGCTCAAGATTAGCCAGGCGAGCTCAAGTGCCGGCCGCACTGCCTGCATCCGCTTTAGGAGCGTAGGCAACCAAGCCTTTAACGTGAGCAATGACGGATACGTTGAGATTACGCGTGATTATTACACCGGCTCCACCAATACCGCTGCCATCCGTTTTGGGAGCGGTCCAAATAACGCTTTTAATATAACCAGCGGCGGCCGCGTAAAGGTCTTTCATGGAGGAGCCGGCACTGGCTACGATACGAGCGCAGGCGGAAACTGCGCCATTGAGTACGCAGCACCGTTCTTCAGCTTTAGCATTGAGGGCAAAAGCCCGGTAACGGGGACTCCCTCCTCGTGTGAGATAGTAGCTCTCCGTGGACCTGCCATTGATGCATCCAACAACAGAGACGGCTCCATTAACATTGGCCCGGGTACGGTTTTTATTGCAGAAGGCCGCACCGGCAATAGCACCTTTCCTATTATCAACGCCACCGGTGGCAGGTCTGACTTTACGATGGATAACCCGCTCTACTACGACTTTGTTAACAAGCGCCCTGACGGCGGCTCTATCTTCAACATTGGAAGCGGCGGAGATTGGACCTCCACTAACTCAGACGTTGCCATCTGGCTTGCCGGCACAAATAATTGGTGGGAAGATCCCGAGAAGTCTTACACTCTTATAGATTACACACTCAGAAAAACTGCATCCGGCCAAACAGGCTGGTCTTGGGCCAGCGGTGACTCCGCATTTCAAACGTGGTGGAATGCCAATGGAAATGTCAACCGCATGGGAAACTACACGCGTATCAGCGCCAATAATGCGCTTCCCGTCATCAGAGCTATGGAAGCACCCGCCACCAACGCCGACCAATTCGTGCGTTGGACCGGCACCGTGCCCGAGGGGCTCGAATATGAAGGCCGCGCCTTCTGGACCGACGAAGTGCATGCCATCGTTAAGGTGGTCAAGGCAAACGGCACCAGCTTCAACGCGCTGGCAACCGCCACCACCTCGCACATTGCCGAGAGCCTCTACAGCGAAGAGCAAGGCGTTAAGGTTTTGGAAGGTGTGCTGTGCCTGCAGAAAAACCTCACCGAGCCCACTAACTTCAATGTGTTTCTTGAGGCTGGCGACTCCTATACCGTAATTGAGTACTGGCGCGGCCCTGCCGAGCCCACCGATACCGACCCCCTCTTTCTCAAGCGGCACATAGGCGAGGTCCTCACCTTTGCCGGCCCCATTGTGGTAACGGACGTTGTGCCGCCCCTGCCGGCTACCTCCATACTGCCCACCAATTTCTATGCCAACCAGCGCGCGCTGAGCGGCACCTGGATCAAGGCAGCACATGACAACTCTCCGGCATCCGTGGCTGCTCAGATCTATCGCGGCGGCGCGTGGTCTGCGCTTCCGGGTACCGGCACTGTTGCCGGCGCTGGCAACGCCAACGGCAGTTGGACCTTTGGTATTGAGAGCAGCTATGATCTGTTTGAAGGCGACATCATTGCCATTGTTTTCACTGATGAAAACGGCAATACCCAGCCGCTCAATAACACCAATCTCCGTGACATGGTAGTACCTGCCGCCGCCAAGATAACCGTGCAGGCTGTTCAGTTTGAAATCACCGGCAAAAACAAGATCATCTCAATTGATGATGCCAAACTCATCTCTACCCCAGCCCAGCTGCTAAGCCTCATTGAGGCCGAGGGCTTTTTGCTGGTGCCCACCAAAACCTCCAAGGATGTTGAAGTCAGTGCAACTGACTTTTTCTACGGCGCCGCTGCCACACCGGGCAACTACTACGTAACCGTCAAAATCAAAGACGAAGACTTTGAGGAGAGTTTCTCCGTACAAGTCCTCTCAGGCGATCCCCCAACACTCACGGCCAACTATGTGTTTATGACTGTAAACGAGGCCCGCGCCTTTACCGCCACCGCCTTCTCCGGAGCTGCCTATGTTGCAGCAGCCAATGCCAAGGCCGTCAGGACTGACGGAAGCACCAACCCAGCCACCGCCATCTGGTTAATTGGCACCGTGGGCATTTTGCAAGGGACCTATCCGGTGACCTTTGGCGTGCAACAAGATCCCACGGTTACGTTGACGGTGCAGTTTGTGGTTATGGAAGGCGATGAGATAGCCGGCAGCAATGACTATGCCATTGCAGCCAACCACGTGTTTATGACTGACGTGCAGGCGGCGGACTTTCTCTTGGGAGGGGCTGACTATGTTGCCACCGCCGGTGCCCACGCTATGGTTGTTGACGCCACTGGCTCGGCGAGCGCCCAGTGGGTAAGCGGAGAGCTTGTTGCAAGCGAGGGTCTCTATCCCATCACCTTTGAGGTGGCAGAGGATACCACGGTACACGTTACTGTGATAATCACTGTGTACGCCACCTTCACCGTGACCTTTTTGGACTGGGACGGCACGGTGCTGAAGACGCACGCCGGTATCTTACACGGCGGTGCTGCTACTGCTCCTGCTGATCCTCAGCGCGCCGGTTTTACCTTTGTTGGCTGGGACAGACCCTTCAACAACGTAACCAGCAGTTTCACCGTAACGGCTCTGCATACACTCATCCCGGTGCCGCCTACCTACACCGTGACCTTTGTGGACTGGGACGGTACGGTTTTGGCAGTGCGCAGCGGTATTTCTAGTGGCGGCGCTGCCATTGCTCCGGCTAACCCAACGCGCAGTGGCTACACCTTTACCGGTTGGGATACTGCCTTTAACGTTGTGACCGCTGATCTCACCGTAACGGCGCAGTACACCGCTAATCCGGCGCCCCCGCCAGAGCCTCCGCCACCACCTCAGCAACAGCCTCCGCCACCGCCTCAACAGCAGCCGCCGCCGCCGCAGCCACCAACTCCGCCAACGATAACGCCTCCGCAAAGCTTTACCATCACCTTTGTTGATGGCTTGGGCAATACGCTTAAGACCGGGACGGTTACGCAGGGCGGCACGGTGACACCTCCGGCTGACCCATCGCGTGCCGGCTACACCTTTGCCGGCTGGGACTTGCCCTCCAGCACCTGGAGCACGGTTACGGGGAGCGCAGTCATCACTGCGCTCTGGACCAGCGGAACAGGCTATCAGCCAGACATTAACACCCAAACGTTTGTGAGTGAAAGTGACGAAGAACCCGTGCTCGCCATCCAGGCACGCATCATCCCCGGCACCGACGTGCCGCTCTTTGGCAGCGGTTACTGGAGCCTCTTCAACATGTTTGCCCTTCTGCTGGGTGTACTGGCCTTTATCATAATGCTGGTAATGGCATTGAGGCGCAAAAAGCGGATTGATGAGCCTACTGGACACCGTCTTGGTTATAGTAGGGTTAACGGCAAGTGGGTCAATGCTGATGGTCAGGCTGTGGACGAGAGCATTGAAGGTGAGCGCCATTACCGCGTTATTCCGTTGATTATCTCGGCCGTGGTGTCAGCCATCATGGTGGTGCTCTACATTCTCACGCAAGATCTGGCGCAAGACATGGCACTACTTGACTCCTGGTCCATATTCTTTGCCATTGCCTTTGTTGTGGCACTTGGCTCAGCCATCCTGAGCTACAAGCGCGTGCGCATAGAAGACGAAGCTGAGCTGACCGCCGAGCAGCAAATACACCTCAACACTCAACCAATGATTGCTTAAAGCTCACAGGTTCCGCTGGTACGCTTGCTCACGGGATTCTTCGACTGCGCGCATTGCGCTCCACTTTGGATAACTGGCAGTTTTGCATTAAAAAAATCCGGGCGTGTCTATGGGTGTGCCCACTCTCATTCAGCCTCCTTTTTAGCCTCTGTTACTGTCATTTGAGCTCGCTTTGCCCTGTTGCTGTCATCACAAAAAAAACACATTGTTTTAGCTGGGTAGCGGTATACAAGGGCTGAAAATTGTGCTAGAATGTGCTCACTAAGTCACAATATGGCTTATTAGTGGTAGGAATTTTTGTTATGGGGCTCCCATTGTCTGGTAGGAGATTGGGAGAGGGAAAAACTCTACATTAAGCAAACTGTGGTGGATGACAAAAATTCTATTTGGGAAATGCACATTTATTTTTCTGCAGTGGTTCTGGGAAGCGTCAAGCAATTGTGCGGAAAATCAATAAATGTGATATGGGAAAAGAAAAGGGTGGGTAATCATGAAAAGCAAATCATTGGCTACTGAAGCCACGCGTAAGCAGGCGCCAAAGACGAGACGCTCTGTATTCAGCAAGGCGCTTTCGCTGTTTTTAGCAGCGATGCTGGCGGTGACCTTGGTGCCTCTCGCATCGATAGCAGCACAAGAGGCAAACACCGGTGCGCCCGCAGATAATGAACTGGCGCTGCCAGACGATAGCGCAGGAGGCTCCGCCGAGGAGCCGGCGCAAACGCCGGGAGTTCCTCTGGGTACACCTCCCGGTCTTAACTCGCCTAACACTAATGCCTCAGAGCCTGAAGGGCTCGAGGGCATCATGCAAGCAGCCAGTGAGATCTCACCGCTCTCTGAGGGCACCGAGGTCACCAACTGGCAGCAACTCAGAGCCGCTTGGCTCGACACTACCGTCTCAGAGATTCATGTTATGAATGACATCACCAGAACCACTACGGGCACTGGCGAAAACCTCACAGGGATAACCCGTGACCTGAGAGTGGTAGGCGTAGGAGGACAGTGGAACATCAACTTTGGCACAGACGCCACTGCAGGCAATGCCTTTACTCTCGGAAACCGCACGGCAACTCAGCCAGCCAGCTTTACCCTGGAGAATCTCACCATTACGCGTCTGGGGCAAGTGGCCACTATAAACGGCGGCACTGCTGCCAATAGTGCCGGCTGGGATATCACTGTTAACAATGTTGCAGCAAGCACAACTCCCGTCAGTTATCTCATAAGCGCACCTGGTGCCAAGGTAACCCTTGCCGGACTCGTAGACTGGCGTGCAACTAACGCTAATACACAAATCACCTGCAATCAATTACATGTTGCAGATAGTGCAAAAGTCTCTCTCTCCAGAAACACCGTCACCGGCTCTGCTGCTTCAGGAGCTCTCATCAGCGTAGTCAACACTGTGGTGATTGGCAGCGATGCAGGCCTCAATCTTAGTGGCGGTAGCATTGCTATCAACTTTACAGCCAGCACTCAAACGTCCATGACCGTGGGCTCTAGCGCCGAGCTCTCCATCACCAATGCAAGCAACGGCATCCTTATGACGGATACTCCCAGTGGGTCTGGCGGTTATTGTCGCTATGTGTTTGGCCCCAATTCGCTTACTACTATAATGGTGGTGAACAAGGCTATCAGCGGCACGAGTGTTGTGTTTCAAGCTAATGCCATTGCCAATATCACAGGCACTGCAACAGCCGGTGAGGAAGCCCAAACACTGATTGATCTGCGCGGCACCAATACCACTTCTGCAGAGCCCCGGTACTTCAATGCCCTTGATGGCGCCCAGGTGACTCTTAAAACCGACGGGGGCAACTGTATTGACATTGGTTACCCCGAGGGTACAAGAACCGGTGTTTATAGAGCTACGCTCTCTGTGAACAACGGTGCCCGCATAACCGCAACCGGCAACGGTGACGGCATAGGAACCACCAATGCGGTCATAGTGGCCTGCGCGGCCCAGGGTGGCATCACCATTGAAAGCGGCGGCGTCATTGAAGCCCACAGTACACGGCCGAGAGACGCGCAGGCAACGATGATCCAGCAGATACCCGGCGGATTATTCACCGTTGACGGCATAGGCTCCCAGCTCAATTTAACCCAGCGGAGTAACGCGGGTCCCTTGACAGCCACGCTTCGCTTTAGGCTTGAAGACAATCAGACTTTTAATGTTTCCAACGGAGGAGTTGTTGATATCCATAAGTTTAGCTACTCAGCCGGCACCAAGGCTCCGGCTATCCGCTTCTATGGCACTGACAATGACTTCAACATCACCAGCGGCGGACAGGTATTTGTGCGCAATGAAGGCCTGTCAACCGGCGGCGCCTCAATTGCGGGAGGCGATGGCGAGATGCAGGCAATCCTTTACACCGGTGCGCGCTTTAGCTTTCGCCTTGAAGGAAGCGGTTCCAACGGGCCTTCTGCCTGCATGATAACCGCCGACCGCGGAACTGCCATTGATGCCGGCGGTAATGCTAACGGCAACATATACATTGGCGAGGGAACGGTCTTTGTTGCAAGCGGCAACACCGGCAATACCACCTGGCCTGTTGTCAATGCAACAGGAGCTAACTTTAATTTTACGATGATAAAACCGCTCTACTATGACTTTGTCAACACACGAGCGGGCGGCGGCAGGATATTCAACATTGGCTCTGGGGGAGTGTGGAATTCCCAGGCATCTGACGTTGCTGTATGGCGCCGAGGGGCTGAGGTTTGGAATGGCAATCCCGCCGTTGGCGGAGTACATACACTCATCGACTATCAAATCAACGGCGGCACCTGGACCTGGCGAAGTGGCGATGCCACCTTCCAGGCATGGTATGGCGCGCATGCAAATAACCGCATGGACAACTACACCCGCATCAGCGCCAACAATGCGCCTCCTGAGATCAGGGGTCTAGAAAGCGCTACCAACGCTGACAGGTATGTACGCTGGACCGGTAGCGTTCCCGAGGGTCTAGACTTAGACGGACGCGCCTTCTGGGACGACGAGGTGCATGCCATCGTTAAGGTGGTCAAGGCAAACGGCGATACCTTTGATGCACTGGCCACAGCAAGCAAATCACTCTTAATTGAGGATCTTTATGCCGAAGAAACTAACGTCAAGACTCTTGACGGCGTGCTCCGCCTTGAGAAAAACCTCAGCGAGCCCACCAATACCGACCTGTTCTTAGAGCCGGGCGATACCTATGAGGTTATAGAATACTGGCGCGGACCTGCCGAGCCTGCAGATAACGATCCCGGATTTACCAAGCGGCATATGGGCAAAGTCTTCACCAGCACGGGCCCCGTCACGGTAACGGACATTGTGCCGCCCCTGCCGGCTACCTCCCTACTGCCCATTAATTTTTATGCCAACCAGCGCGCGCTGAGCGGCACCTGGGACAAGGCAGAAAACGACAACTCCCCGGTAACCGTAACTGCTCAGATCTATCGCAACGACGCGTGGTCTGCGCTACCGGGCACCGGCGTTGTCTACGGCGCCGGCAATGCCAGCGGTAGTTGGACCTTTGATATTGAGAGCAGCTACAATCTGTATGAAGACGATATCATTGCCATAGTCTTTACCGACGAAAACGGCAACACCCAGCCGCTTGCAGACACCGCTCTCCATGACATGGTAGTACCTGCCGCCGCCAAGATAACGGTGCAGGCAGTTCAGTTTGAAATCACCGGCAATAACAAGATCATCTCAATTGATGACGCCAAACTCATCACCACCCCAGCAGAGCTTTTGAGCCTCATTGAGGGCGAGGGCTTTTTGCTGGTGCCCACCAAAACCTTAAAGGATGTTGAGGTGAGCGCAACTGACTTTCTCTACGGCGCGAGCGCAGCTCCGGGCAACTACTCCGTAACCGTCAAGATTAAAGACATAGACTTTGAGGAGAACTTCTACGTACACGTAAGCCCCAACAAGGTGGCAGTAGGAGAGAACTACTATATAGAGTACACCAACATCACCGAGCGCAAGAGTTACCAGTGGTCACAGGCAGTGACCAACCAGGCACTGATGGACGAGGCAGAGGTTACCGCCTACCAGATAATATCCTGGAGCGGTGGCGCCCTGAACAGGGGTCCGGCAACCGCTGAGTTTGTCTCTCGTAACATTGCCACCAACGCCGCAGCTGACACCGCCAACAACTTCTTCACCGCCAGAGTGCAAGAAGAGCCCGCAGTGAGCGCCAACATCTTGGTGAACATCTCAGATAGCCCGCCCACACTCACGGCCACTACGCCCGTTGTGCTCAAGCTGAATGACCCCTCATTTATGGGAGACCCGCTTGCCAACCCAAGCGGCTACCTTGACTACCACAAGAGTTTGGGCATGACTGCCACTGACGATGTGGACAGCCAAAGCTACCTACTTGACAACGCCCGCTTTGTCATTTACAGCGGCAGCGTTGACATCACCACCGAGGGGATCTACCCCGTTGTCTACGGCACCACCGACTCAGACGGCAACTTTGTCACCTCTAACACACGCTACTTTGCCGTCTATGACGCAGACGTCATGAATCACAGCAGCAGGTACCTGCTCACAGCCAACTACGTTTACATGACCGTTGAAGAAGCCCGCGCCTTTAGCGCCGGTGCCTTCTCCGGAGCCGCCTATGTTACCGCCGCCGGTGCCAATGCTGTGAGAATTGACGGCACCACCGGCCCGGCCACCGCAGAGTGGGCCCTTGGCACCGTCTCTGCAGTTGAAGGTGTCTACCCCGTGGACTTTATCGTTGCCCAAGACACAAGCGTAAGGGTGAGCGTTAAGTTTGTGGTCATGGCAGGCAACAAAATCAGCGGCAACTCAGACTTTGCCATTGCTGCCAATCACGTCTACATGAGTGTTGAAGAGGCGCAAGCCTTTATCGCCAGAGGCAAGGACTTTACTGCCGAGGCGCTCGCCCACGCACTGCTTATCGAAGACAGCAGCCCGGCTGATGTCTCCGTTATGGGAGCACCCAGTTTCTTTGCCGCAGAGGGAGCCTATCCGGTGACCTTTGAGGTAGACGCAGACCCAACGGTACAGGTATCGGTGTACTTTGTGGTTATGGATGGCAACGTAGTCAAAGGTAGCGACCAATACGCCATTGCGGCCAACCATGTTTATATGACCATTGATGAGGCCCGCAACTTTCTCGCCAATGGAGCAAACTACGTTGGCGAGGCCAACGCGCACGGCATGAGGCTCAGTGACTCAAGCCCGGCAGCCGTAAGCCGCACAAACGGCGCGCTTGTTGCTGCCGAGGGAGTGTACCGCATCACCTTTGCGGTGAATGCTGACCCCTCTGCCCAGGCCACCGTCTACTTTGTGGTTTTGGCCGGAGACGAGGTCAAGGGCAATGGCGAGTATGCCATTGCTGCCTTCCGTGCATTCATGAGCCTTGAAGAGGCCCAAGACTTTCTTAACGAGGGCGCCAACTACGTAGGAGCCGCCTCTGCCCATGCCTTAAGACTGGGTGACGAGACCGGCGCCTCCGTAAGCCATGCAGGCGGAGCAATCTCTGCGGCAGTGGGTGTGTATCCCATCACCTTTAGTGTGGATGCAGCCCCCTCAGTTGAGGTCACCGTCAACTTTGTAGTCTATGATGGAGACGTCATAGATCACGATTACAAGTATCTGCTGATCTCTGCCAACCATGTACGCTTTAATCTGGGCCAGGCAGAGCAGTTTTTGCAAGATCTGCTTGATGCAGGCGATAACTCTCCCTACATCGATGCTGCCAATGCCCACGTGATGACCATCGATAACTCACCAGACATCAGCCAGCCGTATTTTGTGAGTTGCTCACCAGCCTTTGCCGCTACTGCGGGAACCTACCGGGTTACCTTCTGTGTAGACGGCACCCCCTCGGTGAGTGTCACTGTTAACTTTATAGTGTACGAAGGCTCAAGCATCACCGCAGAAAACGTCTTCATGACCACTGCTCAGGCAGAGGTCTTTCTTAACAGCAGCCCCTCCTCTGATGACTATATGCTCCGCGCCCATGTATGGGCTACCGACGAGCACGGAAGCAACACCGCAACCGAGCTCATCAGCGGCACCCTCGTGGCAGTTCCGGGCATCTATCCCTTTGTCTTTGCCGTAAGCGATGAGCTGCCCATCAACATTGAGGTTTCCTTTGTGGTCATGGACGGCAGCGAGATTGCCGGCAACGACAACTACGGCCTTGCTGCCAATCACGTGTATATGACCTTGGCCGATGCAGAGGGCTTTCTCTCAGGCGCAGCTGACTACGTAAACCGCGCAGGCGCGTATGCCATCACGGTTCCTGAGGCAGATCCCGCCACCGCCCAGCTGAGGAGCGGCGCTCTGGTAGCCGCCGAGGGCGTCTATAACATTACCTTTGAGGTGGCAGAAGACCCCTCAGTTACCGTCACGGTGAGATTTGTTGTCATGAGAGGCGATGAGATAGATGGCAACAGCATCTACTCACTTGCCGCAAGCCATGTGTTTATGAGCACCCAAGAGGCTCTGCAATTTATCTCCGAGGGCTCTCACTTTATATCCCGCGCAGATGCGCACGCCGTGAAGATTGACGGCACCCCCGGCGTTGCCACCGTTGCGGTAAAGGGCACTCCTGCCTTTTCCGTTGCCCCGGGTGTGTACCCCGTGAGCTTTGAGGTGGCCCAGAGCATTGACGTGTACGTGACCGTGTACTTTGTGGTCATGGATGGCAATGTAGTAGCCGGTAACGATACGTTTGGCATTGCCGCCAACCATATCTATATGACTGAAGACGAGGCGGCAGCCTTCCTCGCCGGCGCAGCCGACTATGTGGCAGAGGCCGGCGCCCACGCCATGAGGCTCAGCAATGAGAGCAATGCCTTGGTATCTCATGTAGCCGGCGCAGCTCAGGCTGCCGAGGGCATCTATCCCATTACCTTTGCGGTAGATGATGACCCCTCTGTTACGGCAACCATCAGCTTTGTGGTTATGAAAGGCGATGTGATTGACGGCAACGATCGGTATGCAATCGCTGCCAACTACGTGTATATGACTCTTGACGAGGCCACCGACTTCTTGGCCGGATACCCCAATGGTCCCGCCTACGTGGCTCGCGCAAACGCCCACGCCATAAGAACCAACAGTGTTTCTGGCTCAGCCACCGCCATTTGGTCAATGGGCAGCGTGAGCGCCTTTGAGGGCACCTACCCGGTCACCTTCTACGTGCAGCAAGACCCCACGGTTGCGGTTACGGTGCAGTTTGTGGTTATGGCTGGCGATGAGATCGCTGGCAATAAAGACTATGCCCTAGCCGCCAATCACGTGTTTATGACTGAGACACAAGCGGCGGCCTTTCTCAGCGGAGGAGCCAACTATGTAAGCTCAGCCACCGCTCGCGCCCTGGTAGTGGATGCCTCCGGCTCGGCCACCGCCGCGTGGGCCAGCGGAGCAGTTATTGCCACCGAGGGCATCTACCCCATCACCTTTGAGGTGGCAGAAGACCCGCGCGTTACCGTCACCGTTAACTTTGTTGTAATGGAAGGTGACGTTATCAGCGGTAACCCCCAATATGCCCTTGCCGCAAACCACGTTTCTATGACCATTGCCGAGGCCAACGCCTTTATTGCAAGCAGCTATCCTTATGTCACCGCCGCTTACGCCCATGCCAAGAGGCTCTCTGACTGGAGCGACACTGCGGTGCAGTTAGTCAGCTGCACGCCGAGCTTTTCGGCTGCAGAAAACACCTATGTGGTGGTCTTTAGGGTAGTGGCTGACCCCTCCATAACGGTTACGGTCAACTTTGTGGTAGCCGATAACTACCGCATTGGAGCCAATCACGTATTCATGACCACTGCCGAGGCAGAGGCCTTTCTTGCAGGCAGCCCCGCTGACGCCGCCTACGTTTCAGAAGCTGAGGCCTGGGCAACCGCCGTTGCCGGCGGCAGCGCTACGCCCCAGCTCAGAGGCACCGTGGGCCTGCTGGCCCAGGAGGGTATCTACCCCGCCACCTTTGAGGTGGCAGAAGACCCCACGGTTTCTATCACCATCAATTTTGTGGTTAAAAACGGCGATGTGGTCTCCGGCAATAACAGCTATGCTCTCGGCGCCAACTACGTATTCATGACCCTTGCCGAGGCTCAGGAATTTCTGGCCGCCTCTCCCACTGGTTATTCCTATGTAGCCCGCGCGAGCGCTCATGCCGTTAAGCATGGAGGCGCACCGGGCCCCGCTACTGCACAGTGGGCTATGGGTACCATTTTGGCTCTGCCGGGTGTGTATCCCGTGGACTTTGTGGTTGCCCAGGATACCAGCGTGAGGGTTTCTGTTAAGTTTGTAGTGATGGATGCCGACCTTGTTGGAGGCAACACCGAGTACGCGCTTGGTGCCAACCACGTGTTTTTAACCGAGGACGAAGCAGCAGCCTTTCTCCTTGGCGGCGCTGACTATGTGCTTGAGGCCGGCGCCCACGCTCGGCTTGTTGATGCCACCGGCTTGGCCACTGCTGAGTGGGCAAGCGGCGCCGTTGTTGCTGCTCCTGGCATCTATCCCATCACCTTTAAGGTGGCAGAAGATCCTCGCGTTACCGTCACCGTTAACTTTACTGTTATGGAAGGTGACGTTATCAGCGGCAATGCCCGGTATGCCCTGGCCGCAAGCCACGTATACCTGACTGTTGCCGAAGCCAAAAACTTTATCACTCTGGGTCTTCCGTATGCTACCTTTGCCAACGCCCATGCGCTCCGTCTCTCAGACGGCAGCAGCACTGCGGTGCAGCTGGTCAGCTGCACTCCGGATTTCTCAGAGGCAGAAGGCACCTACGTGGTGGTCTTTAGGGTAGTGGCTGACCCCTCCATAACGGTTGCGGTCAACTTTGTGGTAGCCGATAATTTCCGCATTGGAGCCTCCAATGTGCTCATGACCACTGCCGAGGCAGCGAGCTTTCTTGCAGGCAGCCCTGACTCCGCGGCCTATGCTTTAAAGGCTACGGCCTGGGCAACTGCCGTTTTGGGCGGCACAGCAACCGTGCAGCTCAAGGGCAGTCCAACCTTTGCCGCCATTGAGGGAATCTATCCGGTTGCCTTTGAGGTAGCAGAAGATCCCACCGTTACCGTGAGCGTCAACTTTGTTGTTATGGACGGTGACGTTGCAAGCGGCAACAACAGCTATGCGCTGGCTGCCAACTACGTCTTTATGACGGTTGCCGAAGCCAATCACTTCCTGGCCGGCGGCTTTTCCGGTGCTGCCTACGTGGCACACGCGGACGCCCATGCCCTTAAGATTGACGGCACGCCAGGCCCGGCAACAGCCCGCTGGGTTTTGGGAACCATTACGGCCGTGCCGGGTGTGTATCCCGTGAGCTTTAACGTGCTGCAAGATCCCAGCGTTGCCGTCACCGTTAAGTTTGTGGTTATGGCAGGCAGCGTCATCAGTGGCAACACCGATTACGCCCTGGCCGCAAACCACGTATTCTTGACCACCACCGAGGCTGAAGCCTTTTTGGCTGGCACGGCCAACTATGTGGCTGAAGCCAACGCCCACGCCGTAGTTGTTGACGCCAGCGGCACGGCCACAGCTGAGTGGGCAAGCGGCGCTGTGATGGCCACCGAGGGCATCTATCCCATCAGCTTTGAGGTGGCAGAAGACCCAAGCGTTGCCGTTACCGTGAACTTTGTGGTTATGGACGGCAGCGTTGTTGGCGGAAATGACCGCTATGCCCTAGCCGCCAACCATGTGTTTTTAACCGTGAGAGAGGCGCAGGCATTCCTCGCCGCCGGAGCTGACTACCTGGGCGCCGCAGAAGCACACGCCCTTAAGATCGAAGACGCCAGCTCCACGCCCGTTGCCCGCTTAAGCGGTGCGGTTGTTGCAGCCGAAGGTGTCTATCGCATAAGCTTTGCCGTGCTTGCTGATCCCTCCGTTACCGTAAGCGTGTACTTTGTGGTCATGGCGGGAGACCGCATCAGCGGCAACGGCGAGTACGCCCTGGCGGCCTACCACGTGTTCCTCAGTACAAACGAGGCGGCGGACTTTGTTGCCAACGGTGACAGCTACGTGGATGCAGCCCGGGCTCACGCCATCCAGATCTCTGACGCCACTTCCACCGCTGTAAGCCACACGGCCGGCGCCCTGCCCAGCTTGGCTACCTCGGGCATCTACCCCATCACCTTTGCGGTGGATGCAGACCCCACGGTTACGGTCACCGTCAACTTCATTGTCTATGACGGCGACGTGTATGACCACGATGAAAAGTACCTGCTCATCTCCGCAAGGCACCGCCTTATGAACGTGGCCACGGCTCAGGCGTTTATTGATGCCGGCATGCCTTTTGTCACCGAGGCCAACGCCCACGTGATGACCATAGATGGCTCGCCGGATACCAGCGCTGCCCTGTTTGTTACCTGCTCGCCTGCCTTTAGCGCAGAAGAGGGAGTCTACAGGGTCACCTTCTGTGTTGAGGATGAGCCCTCCATCAGTGTTACCGTGAACTTTGTGGTGGCAGACCAATACGCCATCACGGCAGAGAACATCTTTATGACTGTTGCCCAGGCGCAGGCCTTTCTTGACGGCGGACCTACGGCTGCCAAGTATGAGAGCCTTGCCCAAGTTTGGGCTGCTCACAAAGACAGCGGCACCCCCGCAACGCCACAGTATGAGAGCGGCACCATAGAGAGCCCGGCAGCTGAGGGCATCTACCCCATTGTCTTTAATGTGAAAGAAGACCCCACCATCAAGGCTACCGCGCAGTTTGTGGTATTGGACTCCGGCGTGATTGGCGGAAACCGCGATTACGCCTTGGGTGCAGATCACGTGTTTATGACCGTGGATGAGGCTCAGGCCTTTCTTGCCGCGGGTGCAAATTACGTGGACGCCGCCCATGCGCGCGCTCTCTTGATTGAAGACGCAAGCAGCGCTACCGCACGCTGGAAGAGCGGTACGCTCACTGCGAGCGAAGGCATCTACCAGGTGAGCTTTGAGGTAGCAGAAGATCCCAGCGTTGCCGTTACCGTGAGATTTGTAGTCATGCGAGGCGATGTTATCAGCGGCAATGAAACCTACGGCCTTGCCGCCTCCCATGTATTCATGACGGTTGAGCAGGCAGCAGCCTTTATCACCGCAGGCTCGCCCTTTGTCTCCCGCGCCGCTGCCCACGCCCTTAAGCTTGACGGAACCCCCGGCATTGCCACGGTTTCTGTTGTGGGCTCGCCGGCCTTTGCAGCCGCGCCGGGTGTGTACCCCATAAGCTTTGCCGTGACCCAGGATTCCTCGGTGAGTGCTACCGTGAACTTTGTGGTTATGCAAGGCAGTGTGGTGGGCGGAAACAACGAGTACGCCCTTGCCGCCAGCCACATCTATATGACCGTGGACGAGGCGGAGGGCTTTACCCGCGCAGGCTCAGACTATGTTGGAGAGGCCAACGCGCACGGCCTGGTGATTGCCAGCTCAAGCGCTGCAGCCGTGAGCCATGTAAGCGGTGCAGCTATGGCATCTGAGGGCGTGTATCGCATCACCTTTGCCGTGGATGCTGACCCCACAGTTACCGCTACCATCAACTTTGTGGTGATGGCGGGCAACGTCATTGCCGGAAACGAGAACTATGCCCTGGCCGCCTATCACGTGTTTTTAAGTGTGACAGAGGCCCAGGCCTTCCTCGATGCAGGCGCAGACTATATTGGCACTGCCGAGGCGCATGCGTTGAGAATCTCTGACGAGCAGTCCATGCCCGTGAACCACGTAAGCGGTGCGGTGCTGGCTGTTGAGGGCGTCTACCGCATCACTTTTGAGCTTGTTGCAGACCCCTCCGTGCGGGTTACCGTGAGCTTTGTTGTCTATGACGGCGACGTGTTTGACCACGATGACAAGTTCTTGCTGGTTGCCGCCCGCCATGTCCACATGAATGTGGCCACGGCTCAGGCGTTCATCGCCAACGGCATGCCTTTTGTTGATGCTGCGGGCGCACGCGTGATGACCATAGACGGCTCGCCTGATACCAGCGCTGCCCTGTTTGTTACCTGCACACCCGCCTTTAGTGATGATGAGGGTATCTACGAAGTAAGCTTTAGCGCAGACGGAAATCCCGCCATTAGTGTGACCGTGCTCTTTGTGGTGGCCGATGGGTATTCCATCACGGCAGACAATGTGTTCTTTACCACTGCCGAGGCAGGAGCCTTCTTGGATGGCAGCCCCACGGGTGATGACTATATGAGCCTCGCCCAGGTATGGGCCGCAGATACCGACGGCCTGCCTGCCGCCGCTCACTGGTGGAGTGGCGAGATCACCAGGTCTGAGTCGGTGTATCCGGTCACTTTTGTGGTAACCAATGACACCACCATCAGTGCCACCTCGCAGTTTGTGGTCATGGCCGGCGATGTTATCAAGGGCAACAAGGCCTATGCCCTGGCTGCCTCCCACGTGCTCATGACGGTTGCCGAGGCCGAGGCATTCCTCGCCGGCGCTGCCGACTATGCGGGTGCCGCGCGCGCTCACGCCCTGAGGATTGACGGCGTGGACGACTCCGCCACAGCCCAGTGGCGCAGCGGTGCCATCCTTGCCGAAGAGGGCATCTATTCCATCAGTTTTGAGGTGGCAGAAGACACCGACGTTTTTGTAACCGTGCACTTTGTAGTCATGGGCGGCGATGTAGCACAAGGCAACAACAGTTATGCCCTTGCCGCCAACCATGTGTTTATGACAACTGACGAGGCCGCCGCCTTTGTGGCCGGCATGCCCACCGGTGCCACCTACGTAGCTCGTGCCAACGCCCATGCCCTCAAAACCGACGGCAGGCCCGGCACCGCAACTGCACAGTGGGTCATGGGTACGGTAGGCGTGCTGCCCAACATCTATCCGGTGTTGTTTAGAGTGGCCGAAGACCCCTCCGTTTTTGTCACCGTGAACTTTGTGGTCATGGACGGCGATGTCATCGATGGCAACAAATCCTACGCCATTGCCGCGAGCAACGTATCTATGAGCGTTGATGAAGTGGTTGCCTTCCTGGGTGGAACAGCTAACTACGTTGATTTGACCGGTGCCAATGCCGTGGCCGTTGAAGCTGACGTTGCACCCACCGTGCAGCTTGCCGGTACCCCGGGCCTTATTGCTGCTGCGGGCAACTACCCCGTGAGCTTTGAGCTTGCCGAGGACAGCACCGTTAGCGTTACGGTAAATATCAACGTGTATGCCACCTACAGCGTGACCTTTGTGGACTGGGATGGCACGGTGCTAAAGACGCACACCGGTATCTTGCACGGTGGCGCTGCTACTGCCCCTGCTGATCCCGCACGCGCCGGTCATACCTTTAGCGGCTGGGACAGACCCTTCAACAACGTAACCAGCAATCTTACCGTGATGGCCCTGCACACGCTCATCCCCGTGCCGCCCACCTTTACGGTGACCTTTGTGGACTGGGACGGTAGCGTGCTGGCAGTGCGCTCTGGTATTGCTTACGGTGGCACTGCTACTGCTCCGGCTGATCCTGCGCGCACCGGCTACACCTTTGCCGGCTGGGATATGCCCTTCAACAATGTTACCGCCGACTTAACCGCAACGGCGCTGTATACCGCTATTCCGCCCACCTACACCGTGACCTTTGTGGACTGGGACGGTACGGTCTTGGCAGTGCGTACGGGTATTGCCTACGGCGGCGCTGCTACTGCTCCTGCTAACCCCGCTCGTGACGGCTACACTTTTGTGGGCTGGGACACGCCATTTAACGTGGTGACCGCCAGCATTACCGTGAGGGCGCAGTACACCGCTATTCCGGCGCCACAGCCAGAGCCACAGCCGCAGCCAGAGCCGGAGCCAACGCCTCCGCCCACGGTTGTTGTTCCGCCCACGATTGTTGTGCCGCCACCGGTAACGCCTCCAACGAGCTTTACCATCACCTTTGTGGACGGCGTGGGCAATACGCTCAAGACCGAGTCGGTTCTGCAGGGCGGTACGGTAACGCCTCCGGCTGACCCAACGCGCTCTGGCTTTGACTTTGCCGGTTGGGACACGCCCTCCAGCATCTGGAGCACGGTTACAGGCAACGCAGTCATCACTGCTCTGTGGAACAGCGCAACAGGCTATCAGCCAGACACCAGCACCACGCAAACAGTAAGCCCCGAAAGTGACGAGGAACTTGAGGTTATCGGTCAGATGCTCACCATCCTCGGCACCAACGTGCCGCTCTTTGCCAGCGATCACTGGAGCCTCTTCAACCTGCTCGCCCTCTTGCTGGGCGCACTGGCCTTTATCTTGCGGTTGGTGCTGGCAGCCACTCGCAAAAAGCGCATTGATGAGCCCACCGGACACCGCCTTGGATATAGTCGGATTAACGGCGAGTGGGTCAATGCACAAGGCCAGGTAGTGGATGAGAGCAAAGAAGGAAAGCACCATTACCATGCTATTCCGCTGATTGCCTCAACCGCGGTGCTCGTCATCATGGTGGTGCTGTTTGCCCTCACGCAAAACCTTGCGCAAGACATGGCGCTGTTTGACACTTGGTCCGTAATCTTTGCCATCGCCTTTGTTGCGGTACTCGCTGCGGCAATCCTGAGCCACAAGCGCGTACGCGTAGAAGACGATGCCGAGCCCAGCACCCAGCAGCAAGTGCTCCTCAACACACAACCAACGACCGCCTAGCACTCGTAGGCATAAGCTCCAACTCTGCCTTCGCTCGGTTCCTACCACAACCGAGCGAAGGTTCCTTTTTGCTAAAATGTTTCCTTCAGCAGTTGATAGAAAGGCACCAACCACCATGAAGAAGTTTAAGACTGAAAGTAAGCGTCTGCTTGATTTGATGATTAACTCTATCTACACCAATAGAGAGATCTTTCTCCGAGAGCTCATCTCCAATGCGTCTGACGCGCTTGACAAGATATATCTGGCGAGCCTCACTAACCGCTCCATTAAGGTAACGCGCGGAGAGCTGGCTGTGACGCTGGCCTTTGACGCCGAGGCGCGCACCATTACCGTCTCTGACAACGGCATTGGCATGACCAAGGATGAGCTGGATAAAAACCTCGGCACCATTGCGTATTCCGGCAGCCTTGACTACGACACAGCTGAGGACGAGGCCATTGACCTCATCGGTCAGTTTGGCGTGGGTTTCTATTCCGGTTTTATGGTGGCTTCCAAGGTGCGCGTTGTCTCAAGGTCTTGTGAAGGTAAAGAGGCCTGGGCATGGCAGAGCAACGGCATAGACGGCTACGAACTGAGGGAGTCCGAGCGAGCTGAGCAAGGCACCGACGTCATCCTTACGCTTAAGGCAGACACTGACGAAGAAAACTACAGCCTCTTTCTCTCAGAGTTTGAACTTGAGCGCCTCGTTAAAAAGTACAGCAACTACGTGCGCTATCCCGTGCGTATGGAAAAGACCAAGCAGCGCGCGCTGCCCGCGCCCGAGGACGCCGGCGATGATCATGAGCTTGAATACGAAAGCTACCAAGAGATGGAGACCCTCAACTCCATGACCCCCATCTGGAAGCGCCGCAAGGCAGACGTGAGCGAGGAGGAATACGCCGAGTTCTACAAGAGCGACTTTCACGACTACGCCGCGCCGGCAGCCACCTTTACTATTAAAGCCGAGGGCGTGCTCAACTACGACGCGCTGTTGTTTATTCCCTCGCATGTTCCCTTTGACCTGTACAACAAAGAATTTGAGAAGGGCCTGGCGCTCTACAGCTCCAACGTGATGATTATGGAGAAGTGCCCTGACTTGCTGCCTGACCACTACAACTTTGTGCGTGGCGTGGTGGACAGCGCCGATTTGGCCCTCAATATATCGCGCGAGACCCTGCAGAAGAACAACCAGTTAAGGGCTATGGCCAAGCGCATTGAGAAGAAGATCACGAGCGAGCTCACCACCATGATGGCAGACAACCGCGAGACCTATGAAGGAGTCTTTGAGTGCTTTGGCCGCGGCATTAAGTACGGCATCTACACCAGTTACGGCTCTCTTAAGGAGACGCTGGCACCGCTGCTTTTGTACTACTCAGCCAAGCAGGAGAAGATGGTGTCTTTGCGTGAGTACGCAGACGCCGCCCCTGCTGAGCAAGAGGCCATCTACTACGCCGCCGGCGAAGACGAGAGTCTGCTGGCAAAGATGCCGATGGTCAAAAGCGTGTTGGCGCGCGGCTTTGACGTGCTGCTCTGCTCGCAGGAGGTTGACGACTTTTGCATGAACGTCATGCGCGATTTTGACGAGAAGCCCTTTAAGAATGTAGCCGGTGCTGACCTGGGCCTTGAAACCGAAGAAGAAAAGAAGGAGACCGAAGAAAAGTCCAAGGAGTTTAGCGGGCTTTTTGAGGCCATGCAAGAGATACTTGACGGCAAGGTCTCCAAGGTTGCCCTTTCTACTCGTTTGGACGACATGCCTGCCGGCATCACCGCGGAGGGCTTTGTTTCCCTGGAGATGGAGCGCATACTCGCAGCCATGCCCGAAGGGGGAGGAATAAGCTCCCAGCGCGTACTTGAGCTCAACGTGGATCACCCAATCTTTGCCAAGCTGGTAGACGCCGCCGACAATGACCCCGAGCGCCTCGCCCTGTTGACGAACGTCCTCTACAACCAAGCCTTGCTGGTAGAAGGCCTCCCCGTAGCCGACCCCATAGACTTTGCCCAATCCCTCAGCCAACTACTCGTGTAAACCTAACAGTGAGATGGGGAAAGTTTTTACTTGAGACAAGACAACAGAGACGAAGAGTGGTACCCTATCTGCTGCTAAATACCTTACCTATAGCTGAAAGGCATGAGGAGGCATAATGAGGATTTTTGGTATGGGTATGCCTGAGATGATTGTCATCTTATTGGTGATTTTGATTATCTTTGGACCCAAGAACCTGCCAAAGCTGGGATCTGCGCTGGGCAAGGCCGTTAAAGGCGTGCGAGAAGGCGTGGACAGCGTTAACAGCGAGCTTGAAGCTGCAAAGAAATCTGTTGACGGTGAAACCAAAGACAGCGAGGGAGCAGCTGCTCCCGTTACGGCAACGGCAGTTGTTGAGGACGCTCCTGTAAAGGAGGCTCCTGTAAAGAAGGTTACTGTCAAAGAAGATGAACCGGCAGCAGAAGAAGCGCCCGCCGCTGGTTTTTGCGCTCAATGCGGCGCAGCCCTGGAAGCTGATGCTAAGTTCTGCAAAAAATGCGGAGCTGCCACCAGTTAGTATTCTGAGGAGCTTTTTTCGGCATACGTGGCACAAAAGTCTCGTATGCCGTTTGTATTGCCAATACGGCAGGAGCCTGGCTCCGCCACAGTCTGTAGCCAAATTGAAGTAGAACGGGTAGAAACAACATGGCAAGAGAGATCATACTCACCGAAGATGGCCGCGAGGGTCTCAAGGCAGAACTTGAGAGGCTTGAGACGGTTAAGCGTGCCGAGGTAGGAGAGCGCATCAAGAACGCACGTGAGTTTGGTGACATCAGTGAGAACTCTGAGTACGACGATGCCAAGAATGAACAGGCGTGGGTTGAGAGTCGCATAGCCGAGATCAACCACATCCTCTCAAATGCAACGGTGGTGGAAGCGCCCAAGCGCTCCAACAAAGTGGCCATTGGCAATAAAGTTACCGTAAAGATGGAGAGCGGCGTTGAGCGGCAGTTCATCATTGTGGGAGTGGCCGAGGCTGATGCCGCCGAAGGCAAGATATCCAATCTGTCACCTATGGGGGCGGCGCTTTTAGGAGCGCATAAGGGCGACGAGATTGTAGCCGAGGGTCCCACCGGCAAAGAAATCAAGCTCACCATTCTAAAAATCGGCAAGGCATAGCGGGTGCAACTGCAACTCAAGGAGCAATAGTGAGTGAGATTGTCGACGATCCTGTTGAAGTAAGAAAGGCCAAGCGCCAGGCTCTTATCGAAGACGGCGGCAACCCCTATGCGTTTACTTTTGAGGCGAGTGCCAAGGCTTTAGAGCTCACCGAGCGCTACGCTGACTTGCCTGACGGCGAAACCACTGTTGATATGGTGAGTGTAGCCGGCCGCATCATGGCCTTTAGGGATCAGGGCAAGCTTGCCTTTGTGGTGCTGCGCGACGGCTCGGGCGACATTCAACTGTTTTGCCGAGTCAACACCTTAGGCGAGCAGGCCTATGAGCAGTTGAAAGACTTGGACATTGGGGACTTCATTGGCGTAGAAGGCCTGATGATGCGCACCCAGCGGGGCCAGCTGTCTATTTTGGCTCAGAGTTTTGAGCTGCTGACTAAGGCGCTGAGACCCCTGCCCGAGAAATTTCACGGTTTGTCTGACAAGGAAACACGTTATCGTCAGCGCTATGTTGATTTAATCATGAATCCTGAGGTTAAAGAGGTCTTTGCCAAGCGCTTTAAGATTATCGACGCCCTGCGTTTTGCGGCAAAGCTGCACGGGTTTGTTGAGGTGGAGACTCCCATGCTTCATCCTATTCCCGGGGGCGCCACTGCCAAGCCATTTGTGACTCACTATAACGCCCTCAGCAGGGACTTTTATTTGCGTGTGGCTCCTGAGCTGCACTTAAAGCGCCTGTTAGTGGGCGGCTTTGAGCGGGTCTTTGAGATAAACCGTTCATTTAGAAATGAGGGCATGGACCACTCGCATAACCCCGAGTTCACCATGCTTGAGGCCTATCAGGCCTACACCGATGTGGCCGGCATTGCGGAGTTTACCCGCGAGGTCATCCAGGCCGCCTGCCTGGCTGCCAACAACACCCTGCGCTTTGAGTACCAGGGCGTGGAGGTGGATTTGGGCGGCACGTGGCCGGTAAAGAGCATGCTTGATTTGGTGAGCGAGGCCGTGGGACAGCCGATTTCTTTTGACTGTGACTATAAATTGCTAAAATCGTTAGCAAAAAGTAATCACCTTGCCATACAACCGCAATGGGGCAAGGGTAAACTGATTGGTGAGTTGTTTGAGAAGTTGGTAGAACCCAAGCTTGTTCAACCGGTGTTTGTCTCGGATCATCCTCTTGAGGTGAGTCCGCTGGCTAAAAAAACAGTGGGGGATCCTCAGCTCACCAGCCGCTACGAGTTGTTCATCTGCGGCCGTGAGTTTGCCAATCTCTTCAGTGAGCTCAACGATCCGGTGGATCAGCGCGAGCGCTTTGAAGCGCAGCTTGCCGCCAAGGCCGCCGGCGACGAAGAGGCAATGGGCTATGATGAGGACTACATCCGTGCTTTAGAGTATGGGATGCCTCCAGCCGGAGGCGTGGGAATAGGCATCGACCGACTCGTGATGCTGCTTACTAATGCAGAGTCCATTCGCGATGTTCTGCTCTTTCCGCAAATGCGTGAAGAAAGCTTTTAGTTGAAGCAGTTTTGGTACAGAGGGACGGGGTTACTGTACCAATTTTGAAAAAATTGGTACAGTAACCCCGTCCCTCTGTACCAAAAAGTGGGGCTGTGAGAACAGATAGCAAGTTGAGATAGGGAGTATCTTATGTCTTTTGATAGATTTACCGACAAAGCTCGTTCGGTGTTGGCGGCGGCTCAAGATGAGGCGCGGCAGCTGGGTCAGTCCAATGTGGGCACCGAGCATCTGCTTTTGGGCCTCTTGCGCGAGAAAGAGGGCATTGCTGCCCAGGCGCTTGACAAGCTCTCCGTTAAATATGATGAGGTCTTGGCTCAGGTTAAGTCCATCGTTAATTCGAGCGAGGAGATGCCTCAGGGCCATCTGTCTTTTACCCCGCGGGTTAAGCGTGTGCTGGAGTATGCTCTCCGCGAGACCATGCAGCTCGGCCAGAGCTATATCTCTACGGAGCACCTCCTGCTCGGCATTGTGCGCGAGGGCAACGGGCAGGCCATACAGGCGCTCTCTCAGATGGGCATCGACGGCGAGATGATCAAGAAGGCCATTGTTGAGCAGCTGCAGAAGAACTCTGCTTACGCAGGGCACCCAGACATCTCGGACGCCGAGATTGACACGGGCGACGGCTCCAGCATCCTCAAGGAATTTGGCACCAACCTCACCCAGGAAGCCCTCGACGGCAAGCTCGACCCTGTGGTGGGGCGCGAGATGGAGATTGAGCGCGTTATGCAGATTCTCTCTCGCCGCACCAAGAATAATCCGCTGCTTTTGGGAGACCCGGGCGTGGGCAAAACCGCCATTGCCGAGGGCCTCGCACAGCTCATTGCTGCCGAACAGGTGCCCGACATCCTGCGCGGCAAGCAGATCATCACCTTGGACGTGCCAGCCCTGGTTGCCGGATCCAAGTACCGCGGTGAGTTTGAGGAGCGACTCAAGCAGGTCATCAACGCCGTGAAGAGCGACGGCAAGATTATCCTCTTCATCGACGAGATGCACACACTTATTGGCGCTGGGTCTGCCGAGGGTTCCATTGATGCGGCCGCGATTCTCAAGCCGCCGCTTTCGCGTGGCGAGATTCAGGTCATTGGAGCCACTACCTCAGATGAATACCGCAAGCATCTGGAGAAGGACTCTGCGCTGGAGCGCCGTTTTCAGCCGGTGATGATACATGAACCCACCAGCGATCAAGCGGTGCAGATTCTTGAGGGTCTGCGCGACCGCTACGAGGCGCACCACCGCGTGCGCTTCTCAGATGAGGCGCTTGAGGCCGCCGTGTCGCTCTCTGATCGCTACGTGCAAGACCGCTTTTTGCCCGACAAGGCCATCGACGTCATTGATGAAGCCGGGGCTCGTATGCGCATACGCAATATGACGCTGCCCACCGAGGTGCACGAGATTGACGAGAAGCTCCGTAAAATCCGGGCAGAAAAAGACGAAGCCATCAACACTCAGGATTTTGAAAAGGCCGCCCAGCTGCGCGATGCCGAGAAAAAGCTCCAGGCAGAGCGCCTGCAGGTAGAAGAGCAGTGGCTCAAGGACAGCTCCAAAGACGTTGCCAACGTTTCTGCCAAGGAGATTGCCGATATTGTCTCCATGACAACCGGCGTGCCGGTGACCGACCTCACCGAGGCCGAGACCGAGAAGCTGCTCCGCATGGAAGACGTTTTACACGAGCGGGTCATTGGTCAAGACGAGGCCGTGACCTCCATATCCAAGGCTATCCGACGTTCGCGCGCCGGTCTTAAGGATCCCAAGCGCCCGGGTGGTTCGTTCATCTTCCTCGGCCCCTCTGGCGTGGGTAAGACCGAGCTCTCCAAGGCCTTGGCGGAGTTTCTCTTCTCTACCGAAGACGCTCTCATCTCCTTTGACATGAGTGAATACATGGAAAAACACACGGTTTCGCGCCTGGTGGGTTCGCCGCCCGGCTACGTGGGCTACGACGAGGGCGGACAGCTCACCAAGGCGGTGCGCGCCCGGCCGTATTCCGTGGTGCTGTTTGACGAGATTGAAAAGGCTCACCCTGACATCTTCAATATTTTGTTGCAGATTCTCGAAGAGGGACGCCTCACCGATGGCCAAGGTCGCAAGGTTGATTTTCGCAACACCATCATCATCATGACCTCTAACGTGGGCGCGCGTGAGATTGCCCAGGGCACCCCCGTTGGCTTTGGCGGCTCTGACACCGGTGATGCGCTTTCTGACAAAGAGATCAACTCCCGCGTGATGACCGAGATGAAGAAGCTCTTCCGCCCGGAGTTCTTGAACCGCATTGACGAGATCATCGTCTTCAAGAGTCTCACCAAGGAGCAGATTGGCCTCATTGTTGAGCTGATGGTGAGCGACCTGCGCGACCGCCTGATTACCCAGAACATGAGCATCTCTCTTTCCAAGGAGGCGCGTGAGTTTATTGCCGATGAAGGAACCGACACCGCCTATGGTGCCAGACCTCTTCGCCGCGCCATACAACGCTTGCTCGAAGACCCCATCAGCGAGGGAGTCCTCGAAGGGCGCTGGGAGCCAGGCAAGATTATCGTTGCCAACCTGGTAGACGATGAGATTGTCTTCTCCGTTGAAGAGGGCGAGATTCCCAAGCCACGCAAGCGCGACACCTTGGCCCGCGAAACCGAGCTCATCACCCCCATCTTCAAAGGCGGCGGCAGACCACAGTCCGGAACCCCCGGCAACGAAGGCAGCCCCGCGGAGTGAAGTGAGAGTTAAGAGTTAAGAGAGAAGAGAGAAGAGAGAAGGGTTAGGCCTTTACTCAAAGTGATGTGAGAGTTATTAGGGATTTGCACATAAACAGCCAAGAAGCGGAGAGAGTTTGGCTTCGCTTTTGCTATTATGTACACAAGCTTTTTAGCCGTGCTTATTCGAGGAGAAGTTAATGAAACAAATCCATAGCCTGTTCAGCGATATTCGCCTGGATCACTTTGATGACGCTATCAACTTGGTTTCTTCGGGCACGCAGCTTCGAGAGGCTATTGATTTAATTAACTCGGCGCAGACCGGAGCCTTCATTTGCATAGGCGATGTGGAGGGAGTTCTCGCCATAAGTGGCGGCGGTTTTGAGATAGATGTTGACCTTACGCCGCAGCGGCTTTTTGAGCTCAGTAAGATGGACGGGGCAATTCTGCTGAGTGACGAGGCAAAGCGCATCATCTGCGCCAACATCCATTTGAGCCCCGACCCCAACATCCCCACGCCAGAAACCGGCATGCGCCACCGAAGCGCCTCCCGCGCGTCTGCAGAAACCAACACGATAGCCATTGCCATCTCCAAGCGGCGCAGGCAAACCACGCTGTACCGAGACGGCGAGGCACTCACGCTTGACTCAGAGGGCATACTGCTGCAGCGATGTAACCAGGGCATCATGGCCCTGCAGAACTACCGCACCAATCTTGACCGCTCGTGCATGCGCCTGAGCTTCCTTGAAATGGACGACATCTCAACGGTGGCTGATTTCATCGACGTAATCAATCGCTTTATCCGCATCTTCCATCTTGCCATTGAAACTGAGCTTAATATCGACTTTTTGGGCGACAACAGCGGCATTTTACGCGGGCAGATCGAGGAGCTTTCTCGCGGGTTGGCCGAGACCTTTAAGCTTATCATCCGTGACTATGCAACCTCCAACGATCCAAAGGCGGTTATGGACATTGCCAAGGCTATCGTCAAGCTCAAACCGCAGGACAACGGCGAGCAGATCCTACACCTGCTGGGCTACATTGACGCGCCCGCAACCGAAGAGCACATATCTCCGCGCGGATTTCGCACTATCAGCCGCATTTCTATGCTTGACGAAGAGGCTGTGGCGCGTATTATTGATGAGTACGGAAGCCTTCATGCAGTTATCACCGACTCGGAGGATGGTTTTGACGATCGCATGGAAGACCTGGGCATTGACAATGTGCGTGCGCTGGCTAAGTCGTTCATGCGTTTACGTTCAACTATTTAATTCAACATGATTGATTCTCTGGACAAACAGGCAATTCTTCCCGGCAGCGATGAGCGCCCTTCTCTGGGCACTTCCCGCGACCCGGTAAGCGGCCCAAGCATTCTGGCGCAGCCGGAGTTCATCGCCAATAAAGAAAACATGGACATGCTCGAGATGGAGCTCCTTTCCTTAAAGGGGCGGGTTTCCAGCCATCCGCAAACCGCCGCGGTCATTTTGGCCGGGGGCACTGGTGCGCGCTTTCACCGTCCCGGCGGCAAGCAGCTGCTGGAGGTCTTTGGCAAGCCGATTCTCACCTGGAGCGCCGAGGCCTTTGACGCGGTTGCCGATGTGGGGTTAATTGTTGTGGTGTGCCCTGAAGACCGCATGCAGGAGTATTGCCACGAGGCTATCGATTCCTTTCCCTTTGTTACCCCGGTTGTCATGGCACCTGCTGGCGAGATTCGTCAGGAATCATCACTAGCCGGACTCAACCTGGTAGGGGAGGAGTTTGAGTTTGTTGCCATACACGACGGCGCCCGCCCTCTGATTACTCCCGCTTTAATTGAGCACACCATAGCAGCGGTAAAGGGGAGCGTTGACTACGACGGAGCCGTGGTTGGCTACCCTGCCATCGATACGCTCAAGATAGTCAGTGAGAACAACATCCTCGGCACGCCGGATCGCTCGGCGTTTTGGACGGCACAAACCCCGCAGGTATTCAGAACTGCAGTGATAAAGGAGGCGCACCGCGTTGCCCTCACCGACGGCTTTGTTGGCACGGATGACTCATCCTTGGTAGAACGCATCGGCGGCAAGATAGCACTGGTAGAAGGCCCCCGCAACAACATCAAAATCACCGTACCCGAAGACACCACCGCCGTAGAAGCCGGCCTCCGCAAACGCCAACAAGAAATCGAAAATTGAGAATCGGTCTTGGCATAGACACACACGCCTTTGCCTCGGAATCAGAAGGGCGGCCGCTCATCCTGGGCGGCGTACGCATCGCGCACCCGCGAGGCCTGGCCGGGCACTCCGACGCCGATGTACTCGTTCACGCAATCATGGACTCCCTGCTGGGGGCAGCCCGCCTGGGTGACATCGGCCAGCACTTTCCTCCCAGCGACCCCGCATATAAAGACGCCAACTCCCTCAATCTCCTCAGATGGGTGCACGAGCTGCTGACTCTTGACGGCTGGCGCATCGAGGACATAGACAGCGTCATCATCGCCCAAGAACCACGCCTCTCCCCCTTCAGAGACGAGATGCGCACAAACATCGCCGAAGCACTGAGCATCAGCCTTGAGCAGGTTGGCATCAAAGCCACCACAACCGAGCACCTGGGCTTTGAAGGCCGCAAAGAGGGCATCAGCGCGTATACTGTAAGCTTGTTGGAGAAGCATTACACGAAGGAGCGGGAATGATTAGCAGAATTAGGGAGGACATCAGGGCGGCAAGGGAGCGCGATCCTGCGGCTCCGTCTGCAGCCGGTGTCTTGATCAATTACCCTGGCGTTCATGCGGTGGCTGCGCATCGTTGTGAGCATTATCTCTGGAAGCAGGGGAGGCGCGGCCTTGCGCGATTTATGAGTCAGTGCACGCGCTTTTTCACCGGGGTTGAGATTCACCCGGGAGCCACTCTGGGTAGGCGGGTGTTCATCGACCACGGCATGGGAGTCATCATTGGCGAGACGGCCGTTGTGGGTAATAACGTGACTATCTTTCAGGGCGTAACCCTCGGCGGAACCGGAAAGCAAACGGGCAAGCGTCACCCCAACGTGGAGGACTGGGCTGTTCTTGGCGTTGGTTCTGCAGTGCTGGGCAATGTGACCGTTGGAGCGCGCTCTAAGGTAGGTGCCGGAGCCGTGGTTGTTGACAACGTCCCCCCCGATTCTACGGTAGTGGGAATACCAGGGCGCATTGTGAGGCAAGATGGCGTGCGCGTCTCTGCGGCCGACCTCTCAAGGCTCGAGCCCCTGCCGTATCCTCTGGAAGAAGACCTGCTTGCGCTCACCAAACGCGTTGAAGACCTAGAGAATCAGGGCATGCAAGGCATGAGCAACGAGCAACTGGAGCAAATCTTAAAGCGCTTAGACTCCTTAGAAGCCGAGCTTAATACGCTTGACGCAGCAATAAAGAATCTAGGCGCATGAAAGAAGTTAATACACACTGAGCCCCATATCCTCCCTGTCATCCTGAGCAAAGCGCAGCGTAGCCGAAGGATCCAGGACTAAACTAGAAAACAAAGGTATCGATGAAAGTCTATAACACACTGAGCCGCCGCAAAGAGGAATTCACCCCGGTAACCCCCGGCAAGGTAGGCTTTTATATCTGCGGCCCCACGGTGTATAACGATATTCACATTGGCAACGCCCGCACCTTTTTGAGCTTTGACGTTATCAGGCGCTACCTTGAGTACTCGGGTTATGAGGTGACGTACGTCCAAAATATCACCGACGTGGATGACAAGATTATTAACCGCGCGGGTGAAGAGGGGCGGGATTCTGCCGAGGTGGCAGAAGAGTACACCAATGCCTACCTGGAAGTCATGAAGGCCGTGGGCGTCAAGGAGCCGAGTGTGTGCCCCAAGGCAACCGAGGAGATCACTCCCATGATTACGCTCATCGAGCGCCTGATTGCGGAGGGGCATGCCTACGAGATTAACGGAGATGTGTACTTTTCGGTGCGCAGCTTTGACTCTTACGGCAAGCTCTCCGGACGCAACATCGATGACCTTGTGGCCGGCGCGCGCGTGGACGTAAACGAACTCAAGCGTGACCCTCTCGACTTTGCCCTCTGGAAGGCCGCAAAACCGGGCGAGCCGTTTTGGCCTTCTCCCTGGGGCGAGGGGCGCCCGGGCTGGCACATAGAGTGCTCGGCTATGAGCGAGCGTTATCTGGGAACCCCGTTTGACATACATGCCGGCGGCGAGGATCTGGTGTTTCCTCATCACGAGAATGAGCGTGCGCAGTCTGAAGCCTGTGCTTCAGGCGGCTTTGCCAATTATTGGCTACACGGCGGCATGCTGACCATAGACAAAGAAAAGATGAGCAAAAGCGAGGGTAACTTTCTGCTGCTCAAGGATGTTTTGGAACACGTGCGCCCCGAGGCGCTCAGGCTTTTGATGCTGCAGAGTCATTATCGCTCACCCTTTGATTACTCGCCCGAACGCCTGGAAGAAGCAACCGCAGCCCTCGAACGCATAGAAGGCGCCTTACGGAATATCCAGTGGGTATTAGACGACTTTGAAGCGGCAGGGGTGGAGACCGCACGTTCTGTGGAACAGGGGGACGGGGTTAGTGTTCCAATTTGGCCCAAGGGCCAAATTGGAACACTAACCCCGTCCCCCTGTTCCACAGTAACCCCGTCCCTCTCCCCAGCTCCCACTTGTCCCGCCAAGCAAGCGCATACACGCTTTCGCGAGTACATGGATGACGATTTCAATACTGCCGGGGCAATTGCGGTGGTATTTGAGTTGGTTTCTGAAGCTAATCAACTGCTGGCCAAAGGAATCGATGAGGCTGCTGATGCAGGCAATCTTCAAATGCTGGCGTGTACCATCGTAGAATTGCTGGCTGTGCTGGGTATTGACCTCACAAAGGATGCCGGCACGGAGAGCCTGGTTTCAGGCAGCGACGAGCAGGTGCTTCTCGCTTTGGCAAACGAGCTTGCCGCATACGAGGGCGCAAGCATCGAAGAGGCCTTAGGCGCGCTGCTTGCCGCACGCACAGAAGCCCGCGAGGCAAAGGATTGGCCCAGGGCAGATGCCGTTCGAGACAATCTTGCCCAGCTGGGCTTAAGCATAGAAGACACCCCACAAGGACCGAGGATCACCCATGCGTGAGTGGAGAGAGCAAAGCCTTGAGTTTGATGAGGCTCCCTACGTGTACCAATATGCCACGCTCTTTGACCTCATTGGGCAGGCGCGCGGCAAGAAAGATGCGCTCATTGTTGCCCTGGATCACATCACCGATGTGGGTAACCTGGGCGCCATCATTCGCAGTGCCGAGGTAGTGGGAGCAACGGGCGTCATCATCCCCAAAAAGCGTGCCGCGCAGGTCAATAAAACGGTCTACCGCACATCAGCTGGCGCGGTGGAATACATCAAGGTGGCGCAGGAGGCAAATATCTCTCAGTGCCTCAAACGACTGAAGGACGAAGGCTTTTGGGTAGGGGGAGCCTCAGCCCAGGCAAAAACCACTATCTGGAATGCCCCTATCGAAGGCCGCCTCGTTGTTGTCATGGGCGCAGAAGACACCGGCACCTCACGCCTGGTCAGAGAAACCTGCGACTTTGAATTCAAACTCCCCCAACGCGGCTTTACGCAGAGCCTGAATGTGGCCCAGTGCTTCACCGCCATCGCCTACGAATGGCTCCGAAGGACTCAGTAGGCACCATCTGCGGCGTTGCGTTCATAAATGCTCTCGGTCACGTATTAGTATACGCTCCACTCGAGCATTTATGAACGCGCCACCGCATCTGGCACCTCCTGAGCCCTTCGGTTCCCGAAGGACTCAGTAGGTGCAATCTAGCGCGTTTGGGACAGAGGGACGGGGCTGGTGTCCCAGATTGGTACAGGAGGGACGGGGTTGGTGTACCAGCTTGGCCTTTGGAACAGGGGGACGGGGTTAGTGTTCCAATTTGGTCCTTGGACCAAATTGGAACACTACCCCCGCCCCCCTGTTCCAAAGGCCAAGCTGGTACACCAACCCCGTCCCTGTTCCAACCCCGTCCCTGTTCCAACCCCGTCCCTGTTCCAAC
>Ga0131853_10001825_pt1 | contig 38036 bp, 19 predicted proteins | sample TergutLab28metaG_FD_92764 | JGI IMG/M metagenome (GOLD analysis project Ga0131853, IMG submission 92764) | Labiotermes labralis P1 segment gut microbial communities from Petit-Saut dam, French Guiana - Lab288 P1 (version 2) (version 2) | ecosystem: Host-associated > Arthropoda: Insects >... | reverse complement strand
CATAATTTGAAAACAAAACGGGTTGGCCTTGTTAAAAAGTTTTAACACATTGGCCCCTTACCGTGGTGGGGTTTTTGCACCCCCCCCCCCCCCCAAAAAAAAAAAACAGCTGGAGGACGACACTACTCTTTTCAATAAATTCGCTACTACCCTCCACATTTGGCCGTCACTTTCGTCCACAACTTGAGGATTCTCCATGGGGTGTTGATAAGGGATATACTTAACATGGCATAGTGCATTCAAATTCACATTTAATTACACAGGACTGGATAAGAGAGGTTATGTTTACACACGCAAATATTGGTTAACTGTAGTGAGTACGAATTATAGTTGCCGGGCCCAGTGGTCGCGCGGTCTGTGGCCGCGCGCCTGCTGAGATTGTGGGTTCGAATCCCACCGGGGGCATGGATATTTGTGTGTTGTGAATGTTGTGTGTTGTCAGGTAGAGGTCTCTGCGACGAACTGATCACTCGTCCAGAGGAGTCCTACCGACTGTGATGCGTCGTTGTGTGTGATCTAGAAACCTCAAGAATGAGGTGGCCATGGCCCGCGTTGGGCCGCAGCGCCACAGGGGGAGGGGTGAATTATAGTTATTGGAAAGTTTTTGTTCAATTGTGACTACCTGTTCTTATATTTCTGTCATTTAAGTTGTTGTGCCTTTAGCTTAAATTTGAATCCGTTACGGAAATATCAGCTATATAAAAGCTCAAAAATTATTTCAGGTCATATGAATTAATGGTTCAATTAAATAGTAAATTAATTTCTATTTATATCCCTGGTTTTCTGTCCTCTTATCTTAATTCTTTGAATTACACCGAGTCCGTGTCACTCTGCAACTCTACCGCACAGTCAACACACACCATATCAACTATAAAAATCAGTCCGTTCAATATCGGGAAATAATCTCTCCTTTTTATACGAGAATATTTTTTCTCGTGGCTATCCAGCCCCTAGCGGGCCTAGATCTCGCTGCTGAGGTTTCGAGATCACTCTCAGACACACTACATTGAATAGGACTCCTCTAGACTAGTGATCGGCCCGTCGCAGAAAACCCTTACCTGACAACACCTAACACTCACAAGAGACAGGCATTCATGCCCTTGGCGAGATTCGAACCCGCAATCCCAACAAGCGAGCGGCCGCAGATCCACGCCTTAAACCGCGTGGCCACTGGGATCGGCGTATGAGAATCGTGTGAGAAATAAATAGAGTCTGCGACCGGAATATGGTTTTTGAGTGTTCAGGGTGATGATGCTTGAAGGTCAGGGCTGTAAGAGGGAGAAAGTAACAGAATGCGAGAAAATTGCAAGATGAAGTTTCTAATATATGCAACTTGTAATATCGTGTATTGATAGGAGGAGAGGAGGGTTGCAGGAGATGAGGGATAAATACGAGTACGCACAGGATTTTGACCGAACAATCCAAAGGGACGATATTCGGTTCTTGGGATTGTTGCTTTCCGTAAAATGGTGCAATGGAACTTGAGGGTCAAGAGGTTAGCACTCATAGTTCATAGTAAAGAAGTCCTAGGTTCAGATTTGGGAAGTAAAACTGGCTATTTTGTTTTGGGTTCTTCGAGGTTTTTTTTGAGTTCCTCCGAATGTTGAGTGGGTCCCTTGATTTAGGCCGCGACCTCTTCCTCCCACACCATTTGTTCGTAATTATCACTAATAATACTCGCATTCGGTGCCATATAAGATACACTGAGTTAAGTGCAGATTCAAAAGAAGTCCTGATGTATTCATAGAATATGCTTTACTGTAGCGCACATTTCTAGTCCTATACATCTGTTGGACCCATTATTATCATTATTATTGAAAGATAAATTTGGAGTTGTGCACAAGTAGGCTGCACGATATGAAGGCGCCTAGAGAAGTGGAAGTGTAGCTCCACGGATTCTTAACCTCAGACTGAATACAGAGAAGTGGTCCGCTTCGCGCACAGTTGCTGTACAGCTATAATGTCGTGCGAAGGGCTACCGGCACCCACTCAGTGAGGGCTCTATAGGTCTCAAGAGTCTCTCTGGATATTTGGAGAACATTTTGTTTTTATTATGCTTGTTGTCACTTACATGCAGGTTATTTACAATTATATACCTGAAACAACCCATATTTCTAGGATATACAGTGTTTGAGCTGTTCTGTACTTACAATTTGTCCTACATGTAATGTTATTTCACCCGTGAAATGTGTTTTGAACTTTTACATTAGCACTTTCCGCAGTATGTGTGCAGTGCTCAATGTGTTTTTTTTGTAGTTATTATTATTATTTGATTGCCATGCTATATAGGTACCGATTTATCTAAGTTCAATTGGTCGGATATAATCTACTACATTTGCATATTAGAAATATTCCAAACATGTTGTAGGGGCATGTACTCTTTTTATCAGCTTCTCAGTACGAAATTTCACTGGCATAGCTACAAGACGTGCAGTATCAACACCGCGCCAAAACACAGAGCAGATTTTCCCACAACTGCCATCTTATTGTATGATGGTGTACAGAATAGGACTTTTACGTGTTTTTCAAATATCAGTCAAAGTTAAGCAATCCCTGTACAGGCCTGGACAATCCCTGGAGTTTCCAGGAGTTTGGGCTTCCCAGATTTTAGGACAGTCGGCTTATGATGGTGGTAAGGTTGTTTGCCCTACGCACCGGCCGCCTTTACCCCCTAGGAGATACCCCTGGTACTCATTTCTGTTAGAAGCTGAGTAAATCCCGGGGCCACAGAGCGGTAAGAAAGATTAATTCGGTGAAAAATTCCAGTGACATCTTCGGGAATGAAACCTGCGACCATCCGGCTTGTAACGCAGTGCCTCAGCAACTGCCTCAACTAAAATAGTTTCTTTTAAGTAACAGATAGATACGTGTACAGTCTTCATGTTACGGACAATAGAAGATTTAGAAATGAAGGGTTTGGATTACATCCCATGGCATTATATTCAAGTGTCGTGAAAATTCGTCCAATGGTTCAAGTGGTGAAAGGACATGGAACCGGAAGGAATGATTCCACAATCCTAATTTTTTTTTCTTTTCGTGAGAAATGACAGTTGGATAGAATGTGACTTCGTATTCTGAAGATTTTGGGTTCAAATCTCAGCTCGCAGCCCGCCCATTAACTTTCGTGTGTTATTTCTCACTCCTTCTTGCTAAGTTCGGAAAGGTAGCTACCTCAAGTTAAGCTACGAACGCCTTCTTGCACACTTATCCAAGTCATTATGCATTAATAATCCTGCCATGTGGCACGACAGACCTATTAAATGAACAGTATATAAGTACATAAATAAGGTAGTAACATTATTGATAATCGAAACTGCATTTGGACCGTCGCTGCCAAATGCAGCCCGTGTTCCTTCGGTTGCATTAGCGCTCGTCCAAGAAAGTAATTACAGATTGAATGTACTCAATGAATTTTCCCGAGTCGTAAAGCATACATGTCACATCTCGCGTGAAATAAGAAATGCTTACAGAATGTTGGTTGGAATGCCTGACGGGAATATAATACTTGGCAGATGAAAGCGGACATTGGATATCCAAGAACTAAAATGGAAGAACTGAGACTTGATTCATTTGACTTGGGTAGATGGGAAGATGATATTAAAATGGGTCTTCATGGAATGGGATGGGGAGGCATGGACTGGATTGGTCTGGTTTAGGACAGGGACAGTTGGCGAGCACTGGTGAACGCGTTTATGAACCTTCGGGTTCCGTAAGATGCGGGGAATTTCTTGATTAGCTGAGAACCGGTTACTTCTCAAGAAGGACTCTGCCCAACGGAATTAGTTTATTTGGCTTGTTATAGTGAAGACTGGTGGAATATTATTAATTGCGTACAGCAGTGTACTGTCTGTCACCGTAAGAGATAGGGAAATTTCTGAGCACCTGAGTAACTTTACCATATCAGGTATTCTGGCCCATTAAACTGATTATTCATTAGTGCTAACTTGCTTTGTTTGCTCTCCCGTTCTGCCGCGTGCTGCTGAAAGCTATGCTCACCTACTATCTTTTTCATAAAAGGCATTATTACTCACACAAATGGAACCAGAATGAACTACGACAAGGCTTACATTTCGTCCTTCAAAATTTGACAGTCTTCATGTATTGGTAGGAAAAAAAAAATAATTCTATGATTAGGAAAAATCATAAAAGGCGTGAATGAGGTGAATGAAAGTTAAAGGGATCCTAGTTGTAGCTAGACCGGGGATAACGCTATAACACATGTTTGTGTCTAATATGGGGTCTACTTTTCTTCGCTGACTGTACAGGTATGGACTGAAAATAATTAAACTTCGTTCCCCCTTCCAACTACATTCCAAAGGCTAGGAGCAAGGGAATTTTGAAGAAATTTGCCCGAACTCTTTAAGCTGTCAGAGCTATAACTCAACAGCGCCATTTCCGCGAAATACCAGAGGACAAGGACTGACCATTTCTCTCATAAAACAGGGATTTCCAATAGTACTATGATATCCGCTTTCACTTGGGGGGAGGAGGGCAGAGAAAGCATTTTACCTAGTTTCGAAAAGCATATACGCAGGTGTATAATGTTGTATAATACGACTCCCTTTTTTTATTTTACAAGCAGTATTACGTTGAACGCATGCGGTCGGAGGAGGGGAACCGATGCTTCACTGCAGAAGAATAACTGTACCTCGCTCATTCTGTGTCTGGGTCAGGAGGCGGTCGTATAAAATGCTGCTTAAGAGCGTGGTACAAGGGGGTGGGGGTAGAAGAGGGGGCAAGAAGGATGGGTCGTCCATTTGTGGAATATACATCTCGGAAGCTGATATTGGTAGTGGCAATATCAAGACTGGCCAAGACAGGTGTAGCCTTCTGAAGTCTATCGTCGACCTGGACCACAGTGGACAGACTTAAACGCACGAACTGTCACCGTAGATTCTTTTAAACTCGCCGGAAAGTTAAAAAATAAATCGAGGCGCGGGAATTAGATATTGGTCCATCGAAATACAGGAGTTGCTATCGGATTGCGTCGCTGTCTGCTCGCTGAACGGAATTTTTAGAGGGATATTGAGGTACGTAAAGTGTGCAAATTTAGAAGTGATTATATGTGTTTTTTTTTTAATTTTCAGTTTGCAATATGTGGTGTTTTTATTGTGTAATTCATCACGTGATATATGCGCTTGATACCTCGAGCTGAAATGTTTGTTAAGTGTGAACTTGACAAACGTTTTGCCGGCATGTAGGGCTATGCATTATACATGGTATCGATATTATTTCTTATGAGCGCGTAATTTAGGTATTTTCGTGCTTTTGTATGGCGATTTTCCGTTGGAAAGTGAGGATACAGACCTGATGTGTGACGCTCGGTACATCCATTTTAATGTGACTGTAATGTATGGAATTTTTTGAAATATTTTCATTTTCCTTGTAATTATTTTTTCTTATTTCCAATTTTGTCTACAGTCACTCTTAAATAATCGTGTCAACTAATTTGGAATGGCATAAAGGGTGTAATTCATAGGCCTATATCGTGGTACCCTTTTCATGCCTGTTGGTTTTTGAGGCCTTTCACAACAGCTATGCTTCTTGGTCATTGAAGGAATCAGCACTATAGCATCAGTGCACAACGTGCCTCGCAGGTCGGTCAGCGGCCCGCTATTACAACTACCGTTCATGATTTCCTATAATTCTTCCTGTTCGAATACTTGTTAGAGGGACTTGGTTCGATTACCGGCAGGTATTTAATCATCTTTTTTTTTTTTCGCGCCATCGGCCAGACCTGTACTGGTAGGAGGTTATTCCCAGTAGGTAAAGCGGCTGGAATGTCAAGGTGACCACCCACCTATATTTGGAGCTGAGGTTCTACGCTGTACTGATATTTACTTGCCCCTTCCTTGGTATTTGTCTTCATAGCTTCGTGAAAGATGGGTCTTTATTGCAGTAGATGTTTTGATCCGTCTATTTTGTAGTCCTTATTTCATTTTTAGATCCATGAATTTTGTAAATGACGGGATTTTAGAAACATTTCAGACACATTTTTGAAACCTAGTAAGCACGCACTTCAGCCGAAAACTGCCAGATTCCGGGATAATCGGATTACGGCTGTCGATAGGATCAAGGATTTCCTTGCGAAATTTGTGACTATCACAGAGGTGTTAAAGTAGATTCCATTCTTCTGGGATATGACACCGCGTAGTTTGATACATAATAACCGACTTTTCGATGGGGATTTCTACCCCCTTCTTCGGATTATTCGAAGAATAGGTTTGTTTGTATGTTTGCCACGAAGCGAATAATGGCCGTAGAATCTTCTGAGTGTCGTATCTGGCGGGTACTGGCAGCTTCTTCCGTGGTGATAAAAAGTGGCCACAGCACAAAGCCGACTCCTCACATACGTGCTTTATTTTGATTTGACGCAACGCCCCCCCAGTGGGCCAGGGCTTCTCATTCACGTGGTTTCTAGATCACACTCAACGACACACCACAGTCGGAAGGTATCCTCTGGATGAGTGATCAGCTCGTCGCAGAGACCTCTACCTAACAACACACGTCACTCACAGCAGACAAACATGCATGCCCCGTTGGGATTCGAACCCACAGTCTCAGCAGACGAGCGGCCGCAGACTTGCGCCTTAGACCGCGCGCCAATGGGACCGGCATACATAATTTTACTCACTCATACTTCTTCGTGGCCTATTGCTTAATTAAACGCAAGGAAAACTAGTATATTTAACCAATTAATATCAAAGATTTATTTAGACAGCCACAGTGTTATTAATTTTACTCCGTGTAGACATAAATTGAAATACACGTACATACAGCTAGTTGTTCTCAAAATAACCGAATATATTTCGAAAAACAGCGCGAAATTGGTGTAGGTTATATCTCACAACGAACTGATTGAAGTAAGCAAAAATAAACAGGCATAAGCATGAGATATGATCATGTATGACTGGGCAGGATGTTGCCACAGCATGTCAGTCTTAACGAGTTAACTGCGCCGTCCTGTGAGATGATATGATTATGACAGGCGAGTGCCAAGTGTTGTACAAGAAAGCAGGAGATGGGTAACCGGTAGTGGTTTGGTTGCAACCGACTCAGCTGTTCTGTTTACATGCAACTGAGGAAAGCATGGATATCGATAGGACCATTCAGTGAAGTATTTGATAAAATTTTAAGTTTAGAATGAACAAACCTGCAATTTTACATGTTGATTTGTTTGCGTGTGTCGATTTTTAGCACTTTTTAAGGCTCCATTGATTTACACTCGCGTTAGGGTGATCAAATGAAGGACGGTGAGATGGGCAAGACACGTAGCACGCATGGGGGAAATAAAATAGGTACTGAATTTTAGTTGGATTGCCTATGTGACAGTATTAGTCGGTAATACGTGGTGTAGATGGCAAGATAATATTAAAGCGGATCTTAAAGAATATGGTGACAAATTGTCGACAGAATTCACTTGTATAAGGATGTGGGTAAGTGGTGAAATGTTGTGAACATGGTAAAGAACTCTCGGCTCCCATAAGAGGCGGAGGGTTTTTTACTAGTTAGGTAAATACTGGCTTGTCATGGATTATTCTGTTCTCAGGAACTGGGTGCGAAGATCGGAATGTAGTTTGTGCGAACAAAAGGGTGTGACGGCTAATTAAGTCCCTTATCACGCGGACGACTTTGGTCGTCAAACATAAGGTCTTATGCTTGTGTGGTCTTTATGTGGAATAATATTAAAAACGCTCAACAGGGAGGTTATGTTGTCTAAAACTACATTAAGATTACGGTATTTTTAATGAATTCGGAAGAAATTTGTTTCTTTGAGTTTAAAATTATACCTTTTTTTTTTGGAAGTATTTAGTTCTGGTCAATGCAATACAGTTCATGCTTTGTGTTCATTATCATCAAATCGAACGCTATTCAGCTCTCTCAAAACGGCTTATCGTACAGACATTTAACATGTGACATACTGGTTCCATTATGCTTTATGAAACTGTGTTTTGGATACCTGAGAAAATATTTGCAACGTCGCAGATATAGATTAGTAGTCAGGGTGTTCCGTCAGAATTGAATTAACGCGAAGCCAGTGAGATGTGCAAAATCCCCAAGAACGCTTGATAAATAAGCTGATTTAGAACGCACCTTACCTTTTATCTTGAACAAAGTTTTGGTTGCGAAGGACCCGCCTGCTTTGCAAGTGCTCATATAAATCACGATCAGCAGGTGGGGAAGGAGGATGATTAGTCCACTCCTTGGTGCCCAAGGACGTTTTTATACCCCAGGTTGCTTGGTGTAATAAGCAAGTATAGGAATTCATAAGAAATGCTTACAGAGATTTGATTGGAATTCTTCGGTTGACGGATGTGGCTTAGAGAAGCTGGCGAGAGCCATATGAGCTATACTGAATTGATGCAGGTTAAGTTGCTGGTTTGCGATGATGATGATAATGATGATGATGATGATGATGATGAGGAGGAGGAGGAGGAGTAGGAGTAGGAAGAGGAGAAGGAGGAGGAAGATTATGATGAATCTATTGTAAAATTCTCTACCAGAAGGAAATTTCTTGATTATCTAAACAACTAAATGCCAATATTCAGGATTCAGTTAATGCAGGTAGCTAATGAGGGTATTTAGTGGATTATATCAAGGTTTCTTAATTCCCATTTGACTTTTAGATTTTTGTTCATTTTTAGAGACCCTGGTACATTGCTAGAAGCAATAGGAAAGGTTGGAGAAACGAATACATACCAGAGATGGTGAAGGAAAATTACAGTCATATACTCATATATACACATAAATTTCGAAATATCGACTTTTTTTATTGATGTGGCCTTCTTTCGGCATGTTTAAATGAAAGTAAGTCCTTACGTAGTCAACATGTGATCCTCGCGGTGCAGCAGAATTCCAACTCTGTTCCAAGTACAGTAAAGCAAGTTGTCTAGAACGAATGTCGTTGGCAACCGACGTCAGATAAATCACGTCATAAATTGAAAGCTGAACCACAAAATGATAGCCACTTAATAAATTTGTTGTTTGTCCTGTAATTTATAATGCACTTCACATCTCATCCCACAAATTACAATGTTATCACAAACTGCTCCACCTTATACAGTGCACTTAATGGATAAGAGGAGTGTGGAGTTTCCTGTGGGATAATGAAACATTTTTTTGCAAGTGGTTGCAAAGAGGAAATGGAAAGCCTCTGCGTATCTTACATTATCACTGTATGTTCTAGACAAGCATTTTCGCAGGTACTTTCTCCTGTGAGAAAAAAAAATTACATTGCTTTCCCATCAGTAATAAGATAATAACATCTTATTACACAATAAACTTCCGTTTTTCCCCAAATACTTGTGTAAACTTTCATATAGTTCATTCCGTGCATCCTGAATTGATTTACAAACCCTGCCAACACCAACGAATGCACAGTTCTATAGATTACATATTTCGCTATTAATTTGCTCCAAAATAAATCGGCGCAGTTGCCATTCTCAGGGAGCTTACACAAATGTTGTTAGAGCGTACAGCAATGCAATAGTTTTGCAGTGATCCTGCTTATTAAATGTGTATGATCACTGTAAATGTGTATGATCACTGTAAAACTCTTTTATTGCTGTACGTTTCAGCAACATTGATATACGAGGTGTGATCAAAAAGTACGGTGAATGTTTAAATAGAAAAAAATTGTTACAGTGAAAGACACGTTGCCATTAATCCCCCTCACAACACTCCCCCTCGCTTCAAACACACTTATCCTACGTTCTTGCCACTTTCTGAAGCAGTTATGGAAGTCCTCTTTCGTGGTAAGTTCTCCGTGTATGGCAATTGCGTCGAAATGCAGGAGAAAATTAATAGTAAAATGCATAATATTTAGAACTGTGCATTTGTTGGTGCTGATAGAGTTTATTTGAAGTATTTTATTAAACAGCCCACTAAAATTATTATTATTATTATTTGGCTGGAAGTATTTAAATATTTTACTCATTCTTATAAAAATACAACAAATTTTGTACGTGTGGTTGTTACTCAACAGAATTTGCAAAACGCTTTCCACTAATCGATTTTTCGGTTCTTACAGCAGTTTGAAAACGATTCAAGTCTTATGAGTCAATCAGACGGAGAAGAGTCTTGGTAGAAAATGTTATGCAGCTGTGAATTTAAGTACGCCATGAATTAATTGTATCTTACGGAATTAAGTTCAGAAATTGACGGACACCTCTCACGACTTCGTGTACGTACTTGCGGATATGATTCTCAAATAGTTTTACTGTGTTTTGCGATTTACAAAATTGTTTTTGTATTTCTTAGTCTAAATCCCCCCAGTAAAGAGGAATACTTTCTGCATAATTAACTAAACTTATGTAAGAAATTCTTGCAATTGGTCTAGTATTTTTATTTGTTACAAAATAACTTATATTTTTCAAGATATTGTATTCAGCAACTGTCTTGTCTTTACAGAATAGTGATTTTAATTTTAGTTATTTATCATTGCATTTAAAATTCATACATAACTTCATGTTCCATTATGTTAGCTGTAAATTTTAACATGCCTAAAGTCGACTTCTTTATATTTTTTGACACATTCTCAGTAAGCGAATGGAGCTTTTGATCCCGGCAGATGTGTGAGCGGGTTCCTCTTTTTCCGTCTCTGCAGTACCAATTTTTATTTATTTAAAACTTCTACAGACGCTAAGCCTGCGGCAATTGTGAATGTCTGTAGCACCTGCCTAAATAATAAAGTCGTTGCTTAGCGGCACACTGTAAACAGCCTTGTGGCTGTGCTGGCATGGCACCCTTAAAGTAGCTGTTTAATTGAAACATTACTTCATGACGTACGTATTTTACCTGCACGCCGTCACGATCCTTCTACGTTTGTTGTTGACTTTTGATTTGACTGGTCTGACCTCCTTAATCTCAGCACCGAATATTTTATGCCATGTTAACTTACTGATGGCTTATTTAATGACGCATTAGTCACAAGTCTTTACAAAGCAACCGACACGGCGCATAATACAGGGTTATTCAAAATGATTGTCGGGGTCATACACAATACACTCCAGATGCAACCCCATGTAATTTCTTTCTATGGGGTTACGTCAAGGATCAGGTTTGTGTTCCTCCTCTTCCCGCAAGTATGCCGGAACTGAAGGTACGATCCAGAACCGCCATTGAAACCATCACAGCCGACATGCGGAAGGAACTCGATTATCGTGTTGATGTTTGTAGAATCACAATGGGTGTACATATAGAGCACCTGTAAGGTATGTAACAAAAACTTGGAGTGTTGTTTTAATAAATAAATAAACACATATACTGCTATCTCAAGTGTATTGTGTATGACAAGTTGTTAAAACCCCGACAATCGTTTTGAATAGCCCTATATAAGCATAATTTGTTTCGAAATGTACGTATTCTACCTGTGGCATGTTAAATGTGTGTGTGTGTGTGTGTGCACGCGCGTGTTTGTTCGTGGAATATGTGTGAATGTGTTATGGCACACCTTGACTGCTGACACACCAGTGTTACAAGAGATCCCGGTTGTGAAAACTTGTAGGGTAATCTGAGCAGAACTTGTTAGCAGGACGTTTAAGACAGGCGAACAAGTAACGCAGGAAACACGAACACTGCGCCACTCCACAAATTAACTTGGGTAGTGTGGCACTGTGTCCTGGCTGTAACTCGGTCACTGACCAGACTTGAGTACGTAGCGCTATATGCACGAAGTAAGGTGCTATATACACGTACCCATAGCGTATACCGACTCGCTACAGGCTGAACTGTCCGCGGATTGAACCCCGGTGGGGGGGGGGGTGAGATTTACCGTACAAGTCCATAGCGGCCCTTGGGCCCACCCAGTTTCCTGTGCAATGGGTACCGGGTCTCTTTCCTGGGGGGTAAAGCGGCCCAGGCGTGACGTTGAGCACCCACCCCTTCTAGAGCCGAGGTTAAAAAAAGAGTAGAGCTACACCTGTACTCCCCCTCTGGGCTTTCGTGGCCTGTTACAGGGAAATATATACTTCTTTAACCCGTTACATGGTCTGGCGCGTTCGCTGATATTTGTTTAGTTAGCTATCTTGAAGACCACCAGTCTGAACGGGATGGGGGGGATTTATTTTTTGCCTTCTTGTAAGTGTTTGTTCTAAAAACGTTTTGCTCTGATAAATACTTACCGAAGTACTCTTGAGATGCCTACAAATCGTCTGTAGGACTTCAAATAAAGTGCCAAATATTGCTGTCAGCCTGACTGACATTCGTACATCGGTGATTATTTGCGACAATTCAGAAAGGTACTGAAGCTTTATATTGCACGTCTAGTGCACAATCAGCAGTAGTTGATACGGACACAACTCCGATTTGAATCCAACTTATGACCCTTCAAACAGTTTTTAGCAATACTCCTTAGTATTATTATTTCTTTTAATTCGTTCAGTGGTTATGGAGATCTCTCATGCGGAGGCACAAGCACAGCCGGTGCACGAATATAGCGAAACTAATAAGTACGTTTTTGCATCTTTTTATTGTTAGTGCGCAATGAACAAGGTCAGAGGAAAAATACGAAAACCTAATAATAGACCTAAAGCAGTAATATCTATAGTGAAGCTGGTGACCTGTTGTCGTAGTGAGACGTGTGGATTTGAACTGTGTCTTTCACCGAGGAAGGACAGTTATATTTACTTGGACTCAAAGGTACTGCAAAGAACATGCGAGAAAATCTGTTTACTTAAAACTGTTACTAAGTGCATGAATTATTTCCGCCAGCTGAGTTTATTTTATGAGCATACAAAAGACACAAATACTAATACGTCATATAGAATTATTGGTAACGAACGTGGATACAACAATGCAAATGTTGACTGACGTTCGAGATGTGTTCAGAGCCGCATTAAACACAATATGCAGTGGATCTCACTAGATTTTATTGTACAAGTAGTAGATGTGGAACATGAAAGCAGTAACTGTGGGCACTATGAACCAAAAAATTTAACTTTCCCCAAGACCGTGATTTTTTATTTAATTTATCCTTTTATTTGTTTCTGATTACACTGCTTTTCCCTCAAGTTTTTATGTATGAGAAATTTCAAACTGTTAAAAGATGGTGCTCGTAATGAAACCTGAACGTAGCTGTGGGTAGGACTAGTTGTCTCGCGGGCCGTGATTTGCCACCCCCTGTTTTATACAGTAACTGTTCTTATCCACATCGGAGTTGCAAGGAAAGCGGTGAATACAATTAAGACAAAAGAGCTTTCAGAGAATCCATTACAACATGTTCAGACATCCGCCTGTCTTGGTCATGTTACCTACTTATTTTAATGCCACGACTTCAGGCATCTCCTTAACGCTGCACCGAAAACTATTATTACAACTTGGAGTTTTGTGAAATATTTTGGTTTTGTGACTGCAAATGGGTGTGTGGTCGGTAAAAATGGGCTTTGAAATGTCGTTTTGGTAACTAGCGCTAGTAAGACGTAAATTATTTAATTAGAACCAATAGATCTTATTGTAGCACCGTGCATTTTTTGTAGAATCACTTCAATTTATTAACCAACAAATGCACATATGTACGAAGCACACCTAGCCACTGCTCCACAACACATTCCTATACAACATGATATGCTGCCACAACACCTCGTTTGCAAATACTAATTGAATTGTGAATACTGTAACATAACTTTAGCAAGGAACAAAGATCCCTGATGATGATCTGACAATATCGAAACATGTCGGAGTGTTTTAAAATGTTTTAAAAATGTTTTATGTGAAATTATATGTGCATTTGTTGGTTAATAAATTGAAGTGATAGAACCAATAGATTTGACGTTCGCAGGGCGGTGACTATGCGGATTGTTGATTTATGGATTTCGACGACACTTCAGAGGGTCGTTTCCAGATTGTACTTATCCTGATCACATTTAGGGACGTACCGCTTTACGGGCCCACAGAAACGCTTGTCGGCCGTTGTGTAAAGTGCACTTTATTTTTGTTCGTCTTACTCTAAAATGTGATTGCTCTAGCTGCCCAATATCAACTTCCTTGAAGGTCCCTTTAGCAGGCAGACGGGCGGAGGGACATTCCGATATTTCTGTAACGTTTCTTTGAGGGCGAGTTAGAGAAAAACGAGATATAGATGTCGGCCCTTGTAGGGTGTCGAGATCCGAACTGACCCTCTGGTGGGAAGTGTTACCGTAACTGGCCTTCATTATATCACTCGAAATATATTCAGACTGTAGACAACTGCGAAACCATGGACACTGGTTTTGACATCGAGCAGGTGTTTGCGATTTCCAATGCGTTGTGTTAGCAGGGTGGACTGCCAGTTCCGGACGACCCGTTTGTTCGAGGTAGACTCTATCCCAGTTTTAATATACAGCTGGATTTGGAGGGGCGACCTGCTCACATTATAGTAGATGAACTGGATTAGAAAGCTGTATTTATGTAAATTTTACCAACTGTCTAAGCAGTATTCGGTCTTGATAAATTAATAGTCACTTACTTAAACAAAGAAAAAATTCCCTTTACTTGAATTTACAAGCAGAAGTTCACGGGAAGTATCAAACTATATTGACCCATTGTGACGAAAATCCAAAGTCGCTGAAACTGTTTCTTGGTTATGTAACAAATCGTTCTCACTGGTGTAGGTTACATAGTGAACAAGTAGGGAGTTTATAGTGAATAATAAAACGATGATAACGTGTTTCAAACCTGTAAAGATGACAGGCATCTGTTGTATGCAAGGACTCAGTCCGTACCGCGCAGTGAACACTATACCTTGGTTGTACGAAAAGCGAGCTCTTAATGTTGTATAAGGCAAAGTTGCTGTTTGTTCTGAGACCCATACGAAACATGACAGCACAATGTCGGCACCATGTAGAGTTTTTAGGTGCATTTGCAAAATTGCATAAAGCGAATGTTAGCTTCGTCATGTCTCTCTGTCCGTCCACATGGAACAACTGGGCTCCCACTGAAAGGATTTTCATAAAACTTTTTATAAGAGAATTTTTCGAAAATTTGTCGAGTAAAATTTTTGATGAACGTATGACAAGAACAATGGGCACGTTGCATACAGACCTATATACGTTTATGATTATATCTGTCTGAATTCTTCTTAGAATTAGAAATGTTTAAGACAAAAGTTGTAGAGAAAATTACAACGCGCATTTTATGTTTGAAAAGTTTTTCCCGAAAACCGTGCAGTTTACGAGACAATGTGGAAAAAATATGTTGTAGCCAGACTGGCCACGTATGTCAATATAATTCTGCGTAGAAAAGATGCCATTTCAGTTCCGCATAACTAAGGCAACATTACACACACTTCTAATTCTTTGTATTTATTGATTCGTAATTTATTTATTCCGTCCGATCTCGTAAAATACTTGATGGAAACACAACGTATTTATCATGCGATATGTTTAGCCAAATTATACGTGTGAAGAACGCCATGAGCAAACGAACATTCTTTTTTTTTCAGTGGATTATCTGGCATTTTACATGAAGACCTACGCATCTCTTATTGTTTTTGGCGACATATATTTGTGCAACACTGAATATTTTTGTATAGTTGACAGTGCCGTCTAGCTCAACAACACACACAGAATGTATTGTTGTGTTTACACTGCAATAATGCCTACGAGAACGGGCCACAATATTACGTTACATCGCATTGCCTATCTTGATGAACACTAAACCTGATGGTGCGTAAAATAACAGGTGGGATTTAAAAGGCTAACGTATTATTTTAGTGAATGCCTGAATGGGCACAGCGGGACTAATAAAAACTACAGACAACTCTTTAATTCGAAGTGGAAATCTTAAAATGCTAATAATTCTGCCTTTGCTTTCAGCTGATGTGATGACGTACTACGCGGTACTATAAATGTCAATTTTTATCAGAATTCGCTTTACCTATGACAGTGTTACTAAATTAGTGGGTGGCTGAGAAGGAATATTATCAGATAAGAGGAATTCAGTGCTGTTTCTGCAATAGCCTTTCTCACCATTATTTATACGGAACTGAAATCAGTTCCTTGTAAAATGTTCATGGTATATGCTTTCATTGTTAATAGACATAACTCAAATTATGACTTAGTGTAAGTAGAGTCCACTCAGACCGCTAGTAGGCTCTTCGCCATCTGGGCTGTTGCAAATCCTTCGGCTTCCTTACATTACAGATGTAGCTTATAATTCGCGGTGAATAAAATGTGAGCGAAGTAGTTCCACAGCTTTGCATGTCCTAAGTTAGGGAATGGAGGAGTCGGCCCACAGGTGTGGTGGGTAGATGCCGATATACCGAATCACCAGTCGCGAACAGCCGACAAGGTGTGGTGATCAAGCTGTATTTGTTGTACGTTCAAGAGACTGATAACTTCTCGTCGGAAACAAACAGTAGCATGTTACAAAATGCTATGCACGACCATCGGACATGAACGGATTCTTAGGACCTAACTACAACGCCTGGGAGGGGTAAGGTTTCGAAATGTCCTTTGTGCAAATTATAAGGAAAGTAGATTTGGTTCTGTGACAAAACTTCTGAATAAATTTGAAGCTTGAATCTCTTCCAAATCGGTGGGTGTCAACGGGGTCCCACGTGTCTAAACCTACTGGCCACGTGCCGTCTTTGGGCTTTGGGTTGCGGGGGTGGGGGTGTTCAAGGACTGTGCGAATCTACATAGCTGCCCCAGCTAGTCTTTCTGTGCCAGCCAACGCTTCGTTTCATTTCTCATAAACTCTTATTTTTGCTGTGTTCAATAAAATGTTAATAATTTCCTCGGATGTTGAGTTCAAAATAGCCTTTTGTTATTATGTATTTTCTCAGTGAACGGAGCCTAAAAGACAAACATTGGCATGCGGGGTTCCGAAATATTTTTGAAATTCGGAAGGAAATCACGGCTGTAAATAATATTTCTAAAATACAGTTCCTGCCTTACAGAATGCAGACTGTGCCCCATTACACAGACCAGCCGGTTGATTCTGCCTGGTGAAATAGTTTTTTTTTTTGTGATTAAAAATTGTTTCCGAGCTTTAAACCAGATGATGAATATGCTCACTTTGGTACTTTAAAGGGTTAAGGATACTGTTTTGTTATGTAACTGTTAACAACAACAACGACAACAAAAAACTATTATTACACCATGTAAATGAACGGCAGCGCCATTAACAAAAATGTGGTTTAGTTACATCAGCATATGATGGCCGGAAAAAGTGTGCCAGGCCGTGCACGTGAGTCGACCTTGACCGCTCGTCGGCAGTTCTGGCTGACCAGACGTAGTGTCGGAATGCATATTGCGTCCAGCCACTGTGCTCAGGAGAACCCTGGACGGTCTAGGTCAATGTTTCGGAAACTGTGAGCCGTGACCCGGAATGGTATTAACTCTATAGACGACTGAATTGATATGTGCTGCTGTTAACCTTCAGTGACTCGGCAGTCTGTGTTTTGCGTGGCATTCGCAACAAACGGTTACTTTCCCCCTAACCATAGTTAATCCTTCAAAGCACAGTTGTCTTTGTATTTAACACCCAACATTATGCCCACAGGCTGCATTTGTGGGATTCATATAATTCTTATTCTAAGCAACGGTTGTGTTCCTAACGAGCGCTAACCGGTTACTTTACCATTACTAGTTTTATATAAACTTCTCAGCAACTATTATTCGGCTGATCATATCAAGAATAATGAGATGGTTGGGACTTGTAGCACTTATGGGGGCCAGTATAGTTGTATATAGAGCTTTGCTTGGGAAACCTGAGGGAAAGAGACTGCTTGGAAGACCTAAGCATAGATGGAAGGGTAATGTTAAGACGGATCTTCAAAAAGTGGTTTTAGGGGCATGGACTCGAGTGATCTGGATCAGAATAGGGACAAGAGGTGGTCTGTTGTGAAGGCGCTCAGGAAACCTTTCGTTCCATTAAATGCGTGGAATTTCTTGACAAACTGAGGAAGTGTTAGCTTCTCAAGAAAGACTCTGCTCCGTGAGTTATTTTTATGTAAACCCTTGTTCCAAATTATGTGTTTAAAAACACCTTACCTTCCTGATATTGCACGTAAGTCTGCTAACAAAATTTTCACTTGGTTCTCAGGAAATTAATGGAATATCTGCTTTAGATCCTTATAGAAAGTTTTCTTTTTTAATAATCGGTTATACTTTCAGTTGGAACAGCACATTCCGAGCAATTATGTATCGCCAGCGACCTGTTAGCATTATAAAGTACACGGCATGTCATCACCCACAACTTCCGCTCGCAATTCTGACCTCATTTCCTGTATGTACACAAAGTTGTGTCCGTAATGGACGATTTTCACTTCCATTTCCCTAGAACAACGTAAATAGTCTGCTGATTCAATACCACGTTTTCCTATCTGATATCCGGTACTTCCACTAATTTTAACTTATCATTTTCTAATTCTCTGTCAGGTATTGTGAGCGAGGCCTACAGAGATTTCTGACATCACAGAGTTCATGTTAGTTTTCCATTTCCAAAGGATCTGTCCCATTGCGACACCCTAGTGGCATTTATAGTATGATGCCTGTTTAGAGTAAGTGATAGCGCCTCGTGCATTCCTCAAGCTTGAGAACCACCGCTTTTCGACTGTCCACGACTAACTGTTCAGTATTTTCACAGCCACCTTTCATCTGTGTTTTCGACTGCAGTGTTTTATTTTCATTTTTCAGTAACTTTTGATCGAAGCATTTTTGACTTATGTAAAATGTTTACCGAATTGTATAAAACTGAGGGTCTAACGACAATGAATATTAAGACAATGTGAGGCATATTTAATAAACTACAAGGTGTCACGTTCGAGAAACACTTAGTCCTAATACAGCGAGTTACTCTCGAAATGGGCCTAGGGATGTACGTAAATCTAGCTGTTAACTTAAGATGTTTGTTACATTTTGCGGGTTTTAACTAAAATTGGATTATGACGAAGTTAATTGACTTTCCCCGTAACACTTTTCGTGAGAATCTCTTAAACGTTCAGAGGAGAGACAAATGGAAGGACACGCTGACAGAGAGAGACAAAGTAACAGCTTCCTTCCTTCCCTCCCCTGCAAACCATATCAGCCACTTCACTGGTTGAGTTGTTCTGGTCCATCCGAAATATTAAACGTAAGGGCCGGTTTCGTTGCCGTAATCGGTTCTAACCTCAGTGGGATTAGAGCGTTTAGAATTTCAGTAACTGTTGGGAAGCTGAATGCAGCACTTTTGATGTGTTCATCAGGGTATGTAATATCATCATCTGTTGGTAGTCTAAGGGAGCAACAAGACGGATGCAATGAAGTTGCCATGTTTGGTAGATGACATGTGGTCGACATACCCACTTACTTTGTCAATTCAGAACCGTGACTTGGCATAGATGAGAATACACTGCATGACAATGGCCCCAAGGCCGCATCTATCCGGTGTAAGCTCATGCATTCAACACCACTGTCTGTACCTTAAAATCAAGGCGGTTACAAAACTATTTTTGTTTTCGGTGTACAAACCTTTCTTGGGTGGGTAATTATTTTGGTTGGCACGTCATATCAGCACCTTAAGTTAGCTACACGGTCGTGTAAAATTGTAAAAGTTCAATTTTTGTTTTCTCAAACTTTTTTCTTTCCTACTTTTGGCGCAACAACCCCCCAGTGGGCCAGGGCCTCCTCATTCACGAGGTTTCTAGATCACACACAACGACGCACCACAGTCGGTAGGACTCCTCTGGACGAGGGATCAGTTCGTCGCAGAGACCTCTGCTTGACAACACACAACACTCACAACAGGAATACATCCATGCCCCCGCTGGGATTCAAACCCACGATCTCAGCAGGCGAGCGGCTGCAGACTTACACCTTAGACCGCGCGGCCACTGGGACCGGTTCTTTAGCTTTTACTGATGTTAAATTAAGGGTGCTTTAACGTGAGGTAAAATGTTTTGAACTCAACAAAACAAATATTCTTTCTATTAACATTATCCTTATTGTTGCACCGTGTATATCGTCGAATTATTTAATTAGTATACCAACTGATGTGCATACAAAAAAACTCCACATTAAAATTGCTCCGACATGTTTCGATTCTAAGATCATCATCAGGGAGCTATATTTTCCTCGCTAAAGTCACTATTAAAATTAGACACTGATTAATTTCGTTGTATAAACAGGGTGTTGTGGCAGCATGTCTTATTGTGTAAGGTTATGTTGTTGAGAGTGCCCGACTACGGGTGTGCGTCCTGTGCTTTGCTGCGTGATCACGCACGTTTCGCTACGAACACACAACTTCTGTTAAAGTCCGCAAAAAAAAGAAGCATTGCTTGTCCTTATATTTTTGTAAAAGCATATCACGCTTAAGTGTCGGTCTGTTGAGGGTCGGTCAAGTTTTTTGTCCGCTGTAAAAATGGGTAACGGGGGGGGGGGGGGGTTTCGTCAATTTGCTGTGTCTTGAGCGATATGCGTTCATCTACATGCTGCACTTTACAATTAATTATGGAAAATAAATGCCGTGCTAGAATGTCCGAGAAGTGGCAGATTAAAATTTTTAGGCGCTTCCGCAAAATTGCAAAGAGCGACTATAAGCTTTCTCATGTCTGTCTGGCCGTCCGCACGGAACAGTTCGTCTGCAACTGAAAGTATTTGCATGAAGTTTAATATTTTAGTGTGGGCCGGGTAGCTCAGTCGGTATAGCGACTGACTACGGGCTGTAAGGTCCGGGATCGAATACCGGTGGGGATGAGATTTTCCGCCCGTCCAGAGCGGCCCTGGGGCCCACCCAGCCTCCTGTACAATGGGTACCGGGTCTTTCCCGGGGGTAAAGAGCGGCCTGGACGTGCTGCTGACCACTCACCCCCTTCTAATGTCGCGGTCATGGAAGAGTAGAGCTATACGTGTACCCAAACTCTGGGCCACACCGGGCCTGTAACGGGAACACTTTTTAATATTTGAGTAATTTTCGAAATTTGTCTTAAAAATTCCGGTTTTATTGAAATTTGACAAGGAAACGAGTACTTTACATGAAGACCTTTGTGCATTTTTGATCATATCCTGCTCAGTTCTTCTTAGAATGGGAAAGTTCTGGACGATAGTTGTACAGAAAATCAAAACACACACATTGTGTTCAGTAACCTGATTCCGAAAATCGTGCAGTTTATGAGATAGTGTGGAAAAATAGGTAGAGCCGGAGAAGCCACACGTGACAACACGGAGCATGCTCATTGCATGCTGGATAACTTAGGTTACAAATACACACTCAGAATATATAATATTTATTGCCTTTCCAGGGTAGCAGTGGTTACTCGAACACGCCTCACTGTAACGTGTATACGTGAATTGTCTGTCGTGTTATTTATGAATAAAAAAAAAACAAATTGCGACAAAAATAAGTTTTGGGCCACGAAGGTCTCTTATTTCGGACACTCGCCGTTCTCTTAAATTGGGCTGAGCTTTACGATTGGGTTGTTAGGACCCTCCTTCGTCTTTAGGAGGTCCTGAGTTACAATCGTGTGCCAGAGACTCGCTGGCTTGCAGTCTCTCACCGTTTTTCTCAGGCACAATATGAAAATTCAAGGATATGTTTTTGACCCAGTTGTCTGTTAAGAATATGACTGTGCTTATAACTAGCATGAAAATAATATTTAGGTAATTTTTAAGAAAGCTTTCAGATGAGAAGGACAGGATGGCAAGTGTTTAAGCTTGCCAGTCGAGGTCATTGTATTGATGTCAGTTTTACTGCGGCCGTTCTGGGGAACACCGCACGGCTGTCGTCTGTATACTTTGTGCACATACCAACCAAGGTTTTGTCCTGAAAGCAAGTGCATGGGACCGTTTCACACACATTATCCACATTATGTGACTGTACGACACCAGAATGACAGCACAGCCAACTTCCGCCATTGTTGGCCAGATGATACCGTATCTAGGCGTGTTTCATTGACCGCATTATTTAGAACAGCCGGCATGCGTGTTTATTTTGAAGGTTGGGTATGGGCCAAAGTGTGGTCTTATTTAGAGGGGGGTTACTGTGAAAAATGTTAAAATGTACAAAACTGTAATTTTACGATTTTCTTTTTGTGTGGTTTTATCTTGATCTTTCAACGGTACCAGAACCTCTGACTGAGCATGTTTGAAAACAAGGTGCCGAGGAAAATATTTGGATATAAGGAGAAGGTAGCACGAGGCTAGGAGGAATTTCATAATGAATAGCTTCATATTTGGCACGATCGATGAATGATTACTGTTACTGTTTTATTACCAGGATTATCTTATCACGAATGATAAGAGAGTGTGTGTACTCGTAGAACCCATGGGACGGATGAGAAGTACTTACAAAATTCTGGTCGAAGAACCTGAACGGAAGAGACCACTTGGAAGAATAAGCCTAGATGAAGCGGTAATATGAAATAGTAATAAATAAAGAATAAATAATATTGAAGAAGCAGTGAGGGGGGGGGGGGTGCGGACTAAACTTACGTGGCTCAGGGTACAATCTAGTGTTGAGCTCTTTTGAGTACTATAGAAGGCGAAGAATATAGTAATAGGGTGAGAGACTTATTTTATTCAGAAGGGTTCTGTACGTGGAGTTACTTAAGGTTGCTGGTCCAGACAACTTTGAAGGTTCGAAATCACAAAACATATTCCGTTTGAAATGTAAATGGGAACAGAAGGTTTAGTTAGGTCAGCATATTTAATTGGTAAATCTATGTTCTGAAGTGTGGCGTCGCTTAAATAAATATTCAGGACACCTACCAACCTACATCATAGACATGTCGTTAACAAACTGTGACGGCGTCGCTTGTCAGGAACGTTTTGCATAGTACAATTTCTCTGCATTTTACTTCGTTATGTTTTCAAAACTTTGATTGACAGTAAGCAGTTACTGTAGCACAGGAAGGCGGCAAATGTGTGTTATGTGCGTTGTGTTCGTTTTTCTAGAGTGGGTGGTTGTTTGTGCATTTTTTCAATAAAGATTTCTATCATAGCGGTATGATTTTTTTTTTGCCTTAGGGATGCAAAGATTTTTGTGTGGCAGTAGATGCTGCGACATCGAATATCACATTTTAAATTATTTATTAGGGTAACCTGGAAGTTTTGAAAAATCGTGGAGTGAATTAGTGATGGTAGTGTTGCATCGTCAACTTCATTGATAGGGGAAGTAATTTCTCGGGGTTCTAAACCAGGGGATGTGAGAAGTGCCCGGACAATTTGTGTCACATTTTGTACATTTTTGTCTTATATTATTATGTATTCTACCATTCAATGATAAAATAAAATTATATATGTACTTATTCTAACGCAACAATATATTTATTCTATTAATGGCAATTAATATAATGACTATATTGCTGTGTTGGACCGAGTACATATACAATTTTATTTTATCATTGTACTTCAAACACAACGGGATGTCCTCTAAAAAAATTCTACCATACGTTGGAGGTTTATTAAATTGACCTGTCAACACAGTTCCTTCCTGTAGGGTGACAATATATGTGCTTTACCGCTTTCAGTAACCATATTAACGAACGTGTTGACACCTGGTGGACGTAAACATGGGTGAACTTGTTTTGTAATAGCTTTGTTCTGATGATCTTACTTGAAGCAACAGATGCACTTGACTAATAAAATGACTGGGCATGTGTCGCCTCAGTACGGTGCCCTGACCTTAGCCCAGTTCTGCTCGCGTTCATCAGTTTTGTTTGCTCCTGTTGTTAGTTGTGCTACTGGTTCCGCGCACATCCCGGTTAAATTGCGTCCGAATATTGGCTATGACCCGGTTAATGTTTGCATGTTAATGTCTGCTGTTTCCTTCATCACCAACAGTATGCGTGTTACTGACTTGTCGCTTCCGCGCACATCATGTCCACAGGCCTACACCAAGAATGTCGGGTATGGCACGCAATGGAAAAATTACACGGCATCATCATGCAGCGGATCGACCGAAAATTAAAATGGAAAGGAACGGTAACTCCGGGATAGCTCAGTCGGTAGAGAGACTTGCCACGGGCTGCACGGTCCGGAGATCGATTGTCGGTCGGGGCGAGATTTTCCGCACCCTTCCAGACCGGGCCTGGGGCCCACCCAGCCTCCAGTACAGTGGGTACCGGGTCTTTTTCCCTGGGGTAAAGCGTCAGAGCGTGGCGTTGACCACCCACGCCCATCCAGCGCCAAGGTTAAAGAAAGAGAAGAGTTATACCTCTATTCCACCTCTGGACCTTCATGGAACATCTATAAATTCTACTAGGCGACAAGACTGGAAATTTCTAACCCATTACAACAGGAACACGAAAAATGCGATATACCGTATTTGTGTTTGAGCGGCTAACCGATTGGATATTACGCCATGCAGGTTTAAGTACTTTTCGGAAGAGCTTGCTGCCTCAATATTGCGAGTCCAAGAAGTCAAAAAATAATTATTCTTTGATTTTTTGGATCCTGAAGGTATTCAGTGAGACCTGAATCTTCATCAACATATATGTGAGAGCCAGAAATATTGCATTTGTTTTGGTTAAAGGAATGCCAATACTGAAAGAAGACTGGGTAGTGCTGAGTTCGCCACGAGAAAAATATCTTCGAAATATTCGTGGACGGATAGTACAGTATTCGATTGCCGTGTTGTGGGCGTTACCTTCTTGGTGGGAAGGGCCTGCTTCGTAACTTGCAGACCTGAACTTTCGCGCTAAGGTCGCAACTCAAGATTCATGTTTTCTTCCCCCACGTATTCCTTCGCTGCTAGATATCATCAGTAGCTATACATTTCATGTATATATCTGGCCAAGATACACTATAGCCGTTCCCAGTGTCCGCGCGGCCTAAAGCGTGGGTCTGCGGCCGTTCGCTTGTTGAGATTGTGGGTTCGAATCCCGTCGGGGGGATGGATGTCTGTCTCTTGTGAGTGTCAGGTAGAAATCTCTGTGGCGGGCTGATCACTCGTCCGGGGGTTTTCTACCCAATGTGGTGTGAGTGTGATCTCCAAACCTCAACAATGAGAAAGCCTGGGCCCATTAGGGCTTTCGAGCCATGAGTGAGACATGGAGATGTATAATAAAGAATACATGGTACTGAATGCTTCACATATTTAATATGAAGTCTTCACTGACAAGCAGCCCCGGTAGATACGCTCTCATGTTCACAATTTGCACTGCTCAAACCAACACGTATGTTCGGTATTCCTGTAACAGGGCTACGGTGCGACGTGCTGCCTGCTTACGCGTTTTATAATCCTCCGCTGCATGATACGCAGCTCCGAGTTCGTAGAGACTGACACATATATATTGTTCGGTTATTATTTCTGCTTCTTTTACAGGACGTTCAGTCTCAGATTGGCTAGGTGGCCAGTTACCCTGAGCATTTCTGTTTTTTCACACTCACTGCAGGCATGTATTTGGTTAGCATATTCTATACGTTACGACTTCTTTTTCCACACCCTTCCCACTTCGTCGTCGGCATATTTCCCATATTCATTTTTCTATAACATATTTGGTGGAATAAGACTCGGAATGTGCACCAGAAATAAGCTGTATCAACTCTTGGCCACGTCAGTACCGAAGAGGTGCATCTGTGTAGTCGTGTTCATCTTAGGAACAATTAATCAGTCGGACTTCAGTGTCAAGTATAGGATAATTGATTTTTTCGTTGTAATTTACAATTATTCACAGAATGGATGGTTTAGTATCGAATTTGATATCAGTCGTGGAGTGTATTTTTTTTTAGTTCGCCGGTATTAGTGTCAAGCATGAAGTGAATTTCTTAGTTCCTGGAATTTTGGTGTCAGGTACGGAGGATATGCTTTAGTCCCTAAAATTTTGGCATCAGGCAAGTAGTAGACTGCTTAGTCTCTCGGATTTTAGTGTCAGGTGTACGGTAAATCGTTTAGTCCCTGTACTTACAGTGAAAGGCGTGTGGAATGCAAATCTTTGTCCCTCACATTTTATTGTCAAGCGTGGAGTGGATTATTTACTGCCTGGAGTTTTAGTGCCAAGCATGGATTGAATTATTTGCATCCTTAAATTTTTGTGTCAAATATAGCGTGAATTTTTTAATCCCTCGAATTATAGTGTAAGGCGTGGAGTTAATTGCTTAATTTCTCGGAACTGAGGTCAAACACGTACTGGATCGCACAGCGCTACGCACTCTGGTACCGTACTTCCTTCTCTGCGTAGATATCCAAATAACGTTCGTGACATGTAACGTGGCGTTTAACTGTCTTACTTACCTGTCAGACCTCACAGCGAGACCTCGTTTTAGTGCACAAGTGTCTGAATCCTACTTATAATTCACGTAGACCACAGGTGGGCGTCATAGCGAAATACGTACCTGTTTTCATTTTCACCGGTCCGTCATTCAGAACACTGTAACAGGACTTCCTGCCTGTAACCATTTTGATAGTACCGAATGTGTTGTTTGTGGACCGCACATCAAATTAACGTATAATGGGTATTTCGTCTGTCCTTTTTTTTTTTTTTTTCGGATTTTGATGAAATTTTATTTTGGGCTCTCTGCGTTACATATTGTCAGCCGAATTAAATTTGTACAATGTATTATATACCGTCAATACACAATACTATATCAGTACAGTGATATTATATATACAGTCAGGCCACATTACGGCAACATGTTTCGACCGTAAAGGGTCATCTTCAGGCCAATATAGAACATTTTTAAGGTACAATAAATGTTCTCTATTGGCCTGAAGATGACCGTTTACGGTCGAAACATGTTGCCGTAATGTGACCTGCCTGTATACATCACTGTACTGATATATTATTGTGTATTAATGGTATATAATACATTATACAAATTTGTTACTACACAACGGGATGGCCTCTGTCAAATTAAATTTGCTTCACATCTTTCCTGATCAACATTAATTTACAAAACGTGAAACTGTATTACTTTTTCCCCTCGAAACGGATCGTACGAAGGTGTATGATAAATATAATCGACACATTTCTTCTTGCAGTTTACTTCAGCGTCCTCCTGAACCTAATTCAGCCACAAGACAAACTGAAGGCAAAATGTTCTACCAAAACGGCGGTGCAGACCCACTATACTGCACCATATGAACACCCACAAGACCATCGTTTGAGTAACACTTGCCATGCAAATCCGGATATCATATGAGATATAATGAAGCACGTGTAACAAAATGTACATGTCATTAAAATATATAGCCGAGTTCCAAATTCTTACCTTTGGTAACAATTTTCCAGTTTCATTTGCTGATACATAGTCTTTGCGGTAGGAGTAGCGGCATTGGGTAACTGAACAGTCCATGCTACTTGAAATTCGGCACGGGTAAGTAGCTAGAACCTTGCCGTTCCTGGCGGAATCTCCCGCAGATTTGCCTGGTCTCTCACATCAGACTGTCGCGGAGTACCTTGATGCAGGTCCTTCGTCTGTTATCCATTATTACTGCACCGTCTCTCATCGTCAGCGATCTGAAAAGTGTGCTTATAAACATAACTTAAGGTCAAGAAATATGTTGGGCGCGGTTATTGCTCACGTGCTTTGGCAATTAGCGTATAGAATGCAGTTTGTCGAAAGTCGCTATACAGCAATTAATATCGTGGACGGTCCGGGTTTATATCTCGGTCAGAAAACTAGATTTTTTGGGGGTAAAGGGGGGGAGGGGGTTCCCGCGGTTTCTCCAAGCAGATGCAGTAAACTGCCACAGATTGGTCAAGACTCTTTCTGTCCACTTCCTTTCCATTCCACCATTCAACACTGACACTACGTATCGGTACTGCCGGCTGTATTCGAAAGCAGCGTCGTTAAATCAAGTGCAAATAAATAACTACCGTTACGTGAGTAAACTCGTGAAATTTGAGTGTACGGATTTCTAGGCCAGTGTGCACACTTGCGAAAAGCGGCTATTAGCTTCGTCATGTCTGTCCGTCCACATGCAACGATTCAGTTCACACTGGGCGGACTTTCATGAAATTTGATGTATGGGCATTTTTCGCAAATCTGTAGAGAATATAAAAGTTTCGTTAAAATTTGACAAGAATGACGGGTACTTTACGTGAGGACCTATGTTTTTTTTTTTTGCTCATATCCCGCTCAGTTCGTCGTAGAATGAGAAAATGTTTCAGAAAAAGTTTTAGAGAAAATCAAAACACACATTTTGTGTCCAGTACCTTTTTTTCCAGAAGACGTGCCGTTTATGGGATAATGTGGAAAAATATGGTAGAGCTAGACAGTCTCAGACGACAATATACTAGGGCGCAAAAAAAAAACAATTAGCATGCCGGATAATCAAGGCAGGAATACACACACTCTTAATGTGTAACACTTACTGCTTTTCCACTGCAACAATGGTTACGCGAACTCGCCTCACTGATACGTTACACGGACATTGCCAATCTTCTCTACAGCGTACAAACATAGAATATTAGCAGTACTGAATAAGATATCGTCAGTTGTACGTAAAGGGATATACTAAGTTTGCATGCGTTTATACATTTGTGTTGCCATGCTACAGTCTGTATCGAACATATTCAGGGCAATTTTCTTTTGCATCCGTTTATGTGCAGTTGACGGTATTTCATCCAACGTCTCTTCTCGGGAATTTGTTGACGCTTTAGTGATAAAAACCTAAATGACTACAAACTAAAAAGAAAACTCTATGGCAGCGATCCATAGGAAAATGAGAAGGGTATGTTCCTCTGCCTAAGTACCAGATCATTCAAGCGTGAAGAGAGAGTGACACACACACACACACACACACACACACACACATACATAAGCTCTGCAATGTATGTTGATAATAATACCATCTGACGCAGGCCAGTGTGCTGTACGATCCCCACATGTCAGTATGACTGATGGCGAAGATGAACCAACATAGAACTGCTTTAATTGAAAAATAAGATGAGTGAGTAGGTTAGTTGCGATAGGCGCGAGTATTTAAATAAATTACAGCGCGATGAGCACGGACAACGGAGTCAGATGAACATATTCCGAAATTTGAAGTCCTAGAACTGATCGCGAGAATTTCCCTGGTCCTCTAAAATAAGTTGGTACCTTCTTTTGGCCAATCGTGTTGCCTGACGGTCAACACCAATTACAGTAGTAACAGTAAATGTGTACGGGGAAGCGTTTGGTACAGGCTGAATGCACTCAAAAGGTTAAAAATAAAAAATTCTCCCTGTGCATGATATAGAGGCAAGTGGAAAAATGAAGGCATAGCTTCAAGAATTCTAAACCTCGGCACTGAATAGGGATGTGTGTTCACCTCTGTGCACCCAGGCTTCTTTGATGTCGGGGAAAAGTGGCCCCAGTACTCATTGATTAGGAGGTTGTGTGGACTCCAGAGGCGGTCTGGCCTTTTTGGTGAGGACAGATATCTCTTGCACCTACAGGCAACTGAGCAAAGATTCCGTAGTCTTTCAGCCGGTAGGCTGGTCAGTGTCTCGACTGACGTTCTGAAATCGTGTTATTCTGAACACATTACTAACGGCTGTGTTGTTTCTGCATCTGGCTTCTTTAGAGTGAGTTCCCGATTACAGAAGCTGAATTGCACTTCTGAAGAGGCTGTCCTCGATACGAATGGAACAAGAGTGAAAACGAAAGAAATATTTGTGGGTACGTTTTGTATGCATCGCTCTACTTGGATCGCACTTTAACGGTAAATTTCTTACCCTCCAGTTTAGGACTTGGTTGCATATTGCTTTGTAATGAGTCATCCTACGTCGTATAATAGCCCTAAACCTCGATCTAGAGCACTCTTTTGTCCGCAGTTTACTTGACATTGTGATCCGTATCCAGCCACGATGAACTATGAAAAATTGTGCTTCATCTCGATATGCTGAAACGAGATAGAGTAACGGGTGTTTTGCAACTTGTGCGCTACATTAGAAGAGTATTTTTGAAATCTATGTACCAATACACTACACAGCCTCTGTGTTGCGTAGCTGTGTCCTCGCTTTACCATCTTGATTTAATTACACTATGATGTATTGTGCTGACATTCTGCGTAAAGCTTGAAGGAGGGACCTTACTAGTCGTTTGTACGTGGCTGGGAAGGCCATTGATTTTGTGGTGCTCTTTAGCGATATATGTGAGCATGTCTCTTTGAACACTGGTACTATGGATTTTAATTCATCTCGGACTCCAACATATTTGTAGATAATTTAATGATGCTGCCAGTAACTTCTGACACTGTGGTGTCTAAATATTATGTGAAATTGAAGTACCGGGGTGCTGATAAGTCCTTAGCCCGACCAGGAAGGAAACAAGCTCAGAAGCATGCCAGGGACGCGCGATATTTCAACAACATTGAGACGCGGGCTGTCATCAAGTTTTATTTCCTTCAAGGCAAGACGCCGAAGGAAATTCACGCCATTCTGACAGAAACATTAGCTTGTTTCCCTCCTAGTCGGGCTACGGACTTTTCAGCACCCCTGTATCAGTTGCAAAGCATGTAGAAGTAAATGGTCGTGGTGCAATTTAAGATCGTGTGTCGGAAGTTGATAAGAGGAGAAGTGCATGTGTGGTTTTGGGGGGAAACCTGAGGGAAGGAGACCACTTGGAAGACCTAGTCGTAGATGGGAGGATAATATTAAAATGGATCTTCAAGTAGTGGAATGGGGAGGCGTGGACTGCATTGTTCTGGCTCGGGATAGATACAAGTGGCGGATTCGTGTGAATGAGGTAATGGACATTTCTGTTCCATAAAATAAGGGTATTTCTTGACTAGCTGAGGAACCTTCTAAAGGAGGACCCTTCTGAAAGGAGTCGGTTAGTTAGTTAAGTAGTTAGTCAGTTATTTAGTTAGTCTCGAAATTTATTTTCAGGGAATATGGTAAATTACGAAAATTCTGGCTGGATACTTGGGGTCCAGACGGAAATTCGAAACTGGTAGTTCTCAACACGTTTAATATTTAACCGCTTGAGTCAAATTTCGTAGAGTCCTGTTGAATAAACACGACATTAAACATTAAGAAGATGCCATCTTATATCTGTCCTCTTTCTTTCGCTCCTAGACTCTTTCTTCTGAATCTAATTAAAAGATCATGAAAACAGATATATTATCTCAGGATAATAATGTTTAACAACGTTGTGGATTTGAGAATTTTAGATAGACTGCCTTATCGTCGCCTGTTGACGTTAGGAGTAAGATATTTTGTAGAATTGAAACAAACTTACTTAAATTAATTACAAAGAATAATAAAGTTGTTTATGGCTGGAAATCTACTCCACGACTTGAAGTTACGGCGCGCCGTATCTGCTGAACTCTGAACACTCAAATCAAACATCAGCACAAATTTAAAATTCAGAACAACTTTCTACTCCTGGATGTTGCGTGATGTAATATTTCATGGGTGTAGGAATCAATACTTGACACGTGCATCTATTATCTATCAGTAAATTTGCGTATTTTCAAATAATTTTGAAATTAAAATATCCCTCTGGTGTGTTTATTGTGGTACAAAAGCTAGCCAAAATATATTCTAGAAGTTTTCATTCAAAAAACAAGGGTTGCAGGCATATGGGTTAAATACTCTAAAGCAGCAATGTAATGCATATGATGCGCAATGAAATGGAGTTTTTAGACATGGCTTAGAACTCTGTTTGTGTGTTTGCTGCGTTTCTTGTTTTATTTTTTATCCAGTTTTGTCTTTGCAAGTTTATTTCGTGTTTTTAAAATTTGGATTACCGAGGAACGTATTTGAACCCTGTGAAGCATGAACATAGACGGACGGATAGGCGGAACGCACATAGACAGACCGGGGGCGGGGGAATTCTGTAGCAGATACCACGTCGACATTTCGATATGTTATTTTTGTTGTATGTCTGTTATCCTGGAGTTTCAGACAAAATCCTGGGCCTCACCAATGCTCACTAGCTAGCTGTTTCGACGGGTAAGAGCTTTTCATGGACTTTTGGGTTCGTAACTTTTGTGGATCTTTGTAACAGGAAATCTTCCATTAAAATAATTAGTGGCTGTAGACAACCGTCTCGGTATTCTGACGTAATGGTGAAGTGTAAACTGGGGAAGATAATGTGGTGGCCTCCGTGACGAGGGGTTTCATTGGGTTGCATGAGAATCGTGCACTAATAACTTGAATTTTGTAAGAATTTAAACATTTGATTACAGACAGAAGAAAACCAAGAAAACCTGCGTCCAGATGGCTGGTAGAACGATCGTGACCTACATCCAATAAATGTTTTTTTTAATGCAGTAACTAATTCTTACTGTTACTTTTCATATTTATGTTTCCTTCTGTTTTATTAATGCGAAATTTTTGCGTTTGGATGGAAATTTTTGAACTCCGGAATTGATCAAATTTTATAGCTTCAGAATAACGGGAAATTGGTTTTCCTTTTACGAGATTGGGCCCTACTAGGAGTTGTGGAGGAACGACATAAAGCGTAAACTAAGGAATTGCTGTGTTGCTGTTAGGAGAACAAAATTACTTGGCACTTATGGGATTGTGTGTTTGGGTATCAGTAATTTAGTTGACAATAAATAGGAATCATGAGGATGCTTAAGGGATTTGTCGATGTGAGATTTAAGTCATAAAAAATCATATCCTTAGAAACTGAATGTTTGGGAAAAGAGTACTAGGAATTGTTCAGAACTAAAGGAAATTAAGTAGAATGCGAATGGAGGAAATTACTTCTCAGAAGGCTGTAAAAAGTAAGTCGTTACATTAAGGCTTTTACAGTGGACTGGGCGTTGCGTTTACAGACGGTAAACAAAAAATGAGAGATTTATGTGGAATAATCATATTGGAATGGGTCAATTAATATATGGAAATGGGGTTAAGAAAATCTTGTCAAAACCAATGTTAGGAATGCAACTTTTTAAACGAAATTTGCAGTGGTGGCTCGTACTGACGTTGTTGCCGAATCTTCGCCTCGGTTAATTAGTTTTATCTAGTTTTTATATGGTTAATTACTTAGTGCTACATTTACAGAAATCTTCTCCCTGAATTTTAACTTTTTCTTTTGAGGACCGGTGTTACTGCAAACTTAAATAACGATTTTCAGGTGTACATTCTATTACATAAATAATGTTCTTCTTTATGCCCCTTGAGGCTGTTTTCAATTTTAATCGGTCTGTATTATTATTCCTGTTGAGGAAACTAGAGCATACGGCGATGTTTATTGTCCGTCTGAGGTGACTTGAGACAGTCCGTGGCCATTGTTGTTATCGACGTACGACGTGATGGAACACTGAACTGACTGAGATCATGAATTGCAAAACTCTCCGAGGATTGTGCCTGCAGGTTTGTTTGTTAACGTCAAAAACTGAAGCAGGAACTTAGTTGTAGCAAAAAAGTTAACTCGGACAGAATATATAGAAACAGTAATTACTAAAAGAAAATTGTTCTGAAAATTATAAAAATCTGGAACAGTACCGAGGAGAGATTATTTTCTTGCAAAGCCTCGGGAAATTTACCATGTTATAAACTGAATAAACTTTATCTTATTCTAAATTTGTGACCGTTAAATTGAATTCATAACACGTGGCACCTATTTAACCGTCGTGTAGCTACACCGGTGTTGCTTATTTCTAGGTACTTAGCTTGTAAATTTACGCTATCAGTTTAGGCTGGACTGGAAAATAAATTAGGAAGCACATTCTCTACACTTCATTACTTGAATTGTCATTTCTACGAACTTGATGTCTTGTACAAAAGTTTAATAATCTTTGACAGAAATATCTCATAACATGAGATATCTTTTTCCCCGGGGGAAAAGCGGCGAGGACATGGCGTTGACCACCCTTCCCTACTTATCGCCGAGGTTAAGGGCAGAGTAGTGCTATACTTCTACTCTCCCTCTAGGCCTTCGTGGCCTGTTCTAGGGTGATATTTACCGTTACCTCTAATAAATAACTCCATTCGCAGTGCAAGTATTGTGGCATTCGGATAAACGAACCTCTTACGAATTGTGGGTTGATGACGGTACGCTAGCACGAGTGTTGAACTAAAAGTAATTGTTGGTTAGTACCCACTGCTACACGTCAGCAAGGAGAGGATTCGGCAGGATTTTTGCTATTCATACCGTGCCTGTGCTTATAATCAATATATTAGCAAACAGATGCAGTTCGTGATAAAATACACGTGACGTATATAAACTCCAACATGTTTCGGCACCGACGTGCCATCCTCAAGGATTTATTACCGCAAGGGTGTACAAGCCAACCTGCCTGGCTTTGCACCTTTGTTGGTCAACCTGCCGGGATTGTGCACCTTTGTTGTAATAACTCCATGACGATGGCACATCGGTGCAGAAACATGTAGGAGATTATGTCGTGTGTATTAGGATATGTCATGAACTGCATTTGTTATATAATATGTTGATTGTAAGGACTCGGTAACTTACAAACGTAATTTCTCTGGGCATATCTGGTCAACCTTATATACAATAGAATTAACGCTTTCCATTGGTACGCGGTGGCGCAGTTGGCTTCTAGCGCAGTTGGTCGAGCCACTGCGCTAGAAACCGGAAGGTCGCGGGTTCGATTCCCAATGGGATCCTTGGGATTTTTCATTGACTTATTCCTGCGGCCTTGGGTTCGACTCATAACAGAAATTAGTGCCAGGATTGTCTCCTGGGAGTAAAGGCCGCCGGTGCGTAGGGCTGACACCCTTACCATCCCCACGTGCCGACTGTCTAGAAATTCTGACAGCTTCAATCTCCTAGAGCCCTAATGGCCTGTCCAAGCCTGTAATGTGTTTGCCTCATTGGAATTAAAATTCAAAATGACATATCAAATGTTAGAAGTTACAAATCGCGACTAGAGGGGGGTATGTACATATACAGTGATTTGTCAGAATAGAACAAAGCCGAAATCCACGTAATAATCCTTGCATTTTCAAATAAAATATTGTTTTTCTTTACATTATTTATCCCGTTGTGCATTATGTGGAATAAGAACAATAGCAGTTCTCAGTAGAACACAAATATTATAACTCTGTTACATGTTTCTGCTAAACACAAGCCATCTTCAGGCAGTTTAGTCGAAACATGCAGCTCTGTTAGAACAGTTGTGCTCGACTGAAAACAGTTACTGCGTTCATTCAGAAGCTGCTTGTTTTTAACAGAGATCTTCCTTGTTTTCTACTGTGAGTTGTTAATTTCACTTTGGAACACTGCCATATTTTGTATTTGTTGTAGGTCTAACATATGTAGCACTGCGGTAAGACACAAATTTCGCGAAACAGATACAAGAAGTCGAGCTAAACAGGGCGAGCGGGACGTTAGAAATACGTATAAAATTGGCCGGAAAACTTGAATGATGTAGACCTCTTGGGGGCATGATGACCTTTGAGGATAATACTAAATTTGTTCTGAAGAAATAGGATGATACGTCGTTGTTGTAATTTAATTGTCTCACTGTAGGAGCCAGCAACGAACTCTTGCGAATAAGGTGGCGACGTTTTGGGTACCATGTGATGGTAGGAGGGGGGGGGGGGGGGGGGCGTTGAGTGTCTTGGTGCCTGTTAACTGCCTTTAGAACATTCTGCTCGATGGATGTAGTTAATTTCTGGTAATACGACGTGTATGTCGCTGAGACGGCTTTGCGCAGTAGCGTAAATGAAATCGTGGGACACAGTGTGGGAAACAAAGTGTCACCGGTACACCGAGTCGCCTCCCGTCACGCGAATCTGAAGCAGAACAACACACACCTATAAAAGCAAAAGTCTCATTGTCGACTAGCAGCAATTCAGTATTATTGCCTGCGTAAATACAAAAGAGAACAGATGGTAGAGCTGTTGTAATAGTTATAGGATGTGTGAGAAACTGCACGTACTGTAAACTGCACGCGAATGGGTGGGGCCATGTGTTGCCTCTGTTGTATTGTTATCGGAATCTAAATTTGACTCCTCTGACTGGATAATTTCCAGTCACGTGTGATTTCATTAAACAGCAGCACCGAATGTATTCTTTATTAAGAACTAATGACTTTTCATTTACGCTATGAAATCGGTTATTAATGAATGAAGATGGTAGAATGTAAAATATAACAAAAGAAAATACAGGAATTGCCGTAATAACTCACATTTAACGGACTATCTATTTATTACATCCTTTTCGATAGACTCATTTCGATTTAAAGAAAAGCCGTCATCATCATCATCATCATCATCTGTAAACTAGATTGGAGTGTATGTACTTGTCTAAAACAACTTTATTTGATGGTAGAAATATGTATAGAATTTACTACATAGAGAACAACTACATGTTTCGGCACTTGAAAGTGGCCATCTTCAGGTTGAGAAATGAAAAAAACATAGTAGGCAGCTATACTCGACTTATGTGGGATGTATACAGTGGGCACGATATCTCGCATGTGTTGTGTAGGGCGGGCGAGATATCGTGTGCACCTCACCTCTTACTTACCCACTGTATACATCCCACATAGGTCGAGTATAGCTGCCTAATATGTTTTTTTTCATTTCTCAACCTGAAGATGGCCATTGTCAAGTGCCGAAACATGTAGTTGTTCTCTATGTAGTAAATTCTATACATAACTCTACCATCAAATATATTTGTGTTAGACAAGTATATACACTCCAATCTAGTTTATTTGTGAACACAACGGGGATGACGAACCTTATGGTCATCGTCTGTGTTTCTTTATTTTATTGAGTTTGTGTCTTGCGGTAGGAGGACATATGCCTGTTCTCCACTACAAAGAATTATGTCTGAGTGTCATATCAGCGTCGGTGAGCATTTACGCTTACGGGAGCATTTGCGGGAAGATACAAATTTATGAATCTCTCAAAATGAACAAAATACATTTTCAAGCTGGGAAGGGATGACGCTGAAGCCAGTTGTGGTACTTATGGCAAGATGAATCTCAGTTGTTTGGCAAATCTCCGAGAACTGGAAACAACGCTATCCGTCATACGCACGTTTTGATTTGCTGTCTACATGTAATATCACAGTGCGGTTTGATATTGTAAGTACAATAATAAGTTCATACTACCCTTGGCAGGATTCTGAGTACGTGTATGTCAAAATCCAGTGTCAAACCGAGATAAAACAAAGACTAAATCAGCATTAATAATAATAATAATAATAATAAAGATGCTAATAAACATAATTTGTGATGAAAGTTTAGTAGCTTGTAATTTGCACCCTGTATTATTAGGGTCAGTGAATACAGAACGTTATATATGGCGTGTATTATGAATGTGGGAGGTATTCTTATAATAAAAGCCAACGAGATGCACCATTTCTCAACTTATTTTGGTAAAGAACTCTATATGTTTCGGACAGATTTACTGTCCATCATCAGGAGTCTTAATACTGTATTCACGGCAATAAGTATTTGTTGTACTAGTTATGTTAACTGTCTGCTAGTGAGGTCAGGATGGATCTCCATGAGTTCCATCCTGACCTCGCTAGCAGACAGTCAACGTAACTAGTTTGACAAATACTTACTGCTGTGAATACAGTATTAAGACTCCTGATGATGGACAGTAAACCGGTCCGAAACATTTAGAGTTCTTTATCAAAATAAAGCTGAGAAATTGTGCGTCTCGTTGGCTTCTATTATAAGAGTGTATCACGATGTACTGTCATCTGAATGTCGAATATGAGAGGCTTTACGTCGAAAACTTCAAAGGCGGTGAGTGTTTGCGGGATGCTTACATGGACGAGAGAGTCATTTGTGTGTCTCAGAAATATGGCGTGAGGCTGTGGAGAAAGTTTCTTTGACGCAAGGTAAGGTCCTGTTGTGGCGTTTTGTGAGAAGACTAGTAAATTGTTGCGTTCCATAATTGCGAGGAATTTTTCAACCATTTCCAGAACTATAAACGTTTTGGAATCATTTATACGTAGTTTATTTACTATTTAAGACAAAAATCAACTTGTAATATATTCAAACATACAGTTCTTACCACGCAGTAAACAGATTTCTTACCGATTGCGTAAAACAAGCCAGTTAATGCAGTTCGCACAGCGAAATAATGAATATGTCCATAGTTCGAGTTTAACTGGACCGAGTTTGCTTCGAATTACCGAAGAGCTCGGACTACTACTACTACTACTACTACTACTACTACTACTACTACTACTACTACTACCACCACTAGTACTACTACTACCACCACTACTGCTACTTCTACTGCTACTGATACTTCTACTGCTACTGCT
>Ga0131853_10001824_pt1 | contig 38042 bp, 18 predicted proteins | sample TergutLab28metaG_FD_92764 | JGI IMG/M metagenome (GOLD analysis project Ga0131853, IMG submission 92764) | Labiotermes labralis P1 segment gut microbial communities from Petit-Saut dam, French Guiana - Lab288 P1 (version 2) (version 2) | ecosystem: Host-associated > Arthropoda: Insects >... | reverse complement strand
TATGCTGCAACTCAACATCTAATGCTCATGATGATGGGCGTATGTACCCGAATCATGTCGAGCTAAGAATACATCAATAAAATTACCTTGTTGCATCAAGTTGGCATTTCACATTATTTCATGTATCTGAAGTATTTAGTTTAACGCATATCTTATACGTCTTATATAAAAGGTTAATGTCCCTAGAGTTCTTTACAGCAGCTTCTGTTTACTTTTTACAAAGTTATATACTTTCAGTGATTTTGCATGTTGGTATTTTATATTTCTTCCAACATAAATCCAGCAGATGCAAAATCTGTTTATTGTGTGGCTGTTCTTAGTAACAGTTAATTTTCCACGTGCATTGTTTCCAAGTACTGCGTACAAAAACTGGCTGCCTTCTGTATGATGGTGTAAATTATTTTGTATGTTCAGTACAAAGTGATCACAGTTAATTTTTTATTCAAGGTGTTACTCTTTGAGAACCATACAATGTTTTGTTACAATTGGAACTTTTTGGTTGCAATGTTCTCATTTGTGATTCATGCTATGAACTCTTCTGATTTCTTCCAGACATGTGCCAAGATAATGATTGATTTTATTCACAATTCATCCCAATTTGTTGCTCACTTTCATCCTTATCTTTCATTTGTTGTTGCATATCTCATCAGGGTCACATTACTGTTGAATAACACAAATCCAAATGAGCAGTGATTCACATGTCTTTAGTATATGCAATAACAGCACATTAAACTTGGAACATGATTCCAGCCAAAGAAAGATTGAAGAGACTGTTATGAACTGTGTGGCATGTGTGTAGTCCACTGTATAACTACATGAACTTTTTCTTTGTGCATGTGGAACACAGTGTGAGAATAAGTGATGAATATGTGACGAGTATTTTAATTATAGTTACTCAGGCCCAGTAATAGCAGTGTGTGATAAAGTTAGTTGTTGCTGCTTTCTGATACATATGCTGTGATTTGTATTGGACTCTTACATTTTGTTTCTTGCTACGTTAGAAAAAAGCCAGTCCTAATACAAGAACAACAACTATAAAATCAAATTTTAATTATGTGTTTTTCAAGAATTTCTTTTTTTGTGGTGTGCAGTGACATTTTTGACACATCATGAACAGTATGTAATATAATATTCTGTTACAAAATATTATTTGTTATATATTGGTTCTCATGTTATCCACTGTTTGTAGGAAAGATAACTTGCAGTGTTCAGTTTTTTATTTGCTCTGAAGTAGCATCTGGTGACAGATATATTGAGATATGATATATGCATTAGGACCCAAATGGGAGTATATGTATGGATTTTTTAAACTTTCCAAGATAAGATGTTGCCATTAACTTCTACTAATAAGAATCATACAGAATGGATTTTATTTTTAAATTGGAAGCTCTTTTAAAGCTAATTGAGATCCCTTGTTACGTATGTTCTAGCTAGCAAAGCCAGGAGAACCTCTTTATGCTCAAGTTAACCGGGAAAAGAAAAAGAACCGTCAGTATGAGGCAGGTACACAATCACATTATGATGGCCAGCTGCCTCCAGGTCCAGGGGACATGTGGGGATATGAAGAACCAGGAAAGGGGATGGTGATGGATGGCCACAGAAGTACTCCAGCTGGTGGGGATTCATGGGTCTGAAACCCACAGATGCTTTCAGGACACAGACATGCCAACACTTTTTTCCATAGCTGAAGTATTACAGCAGACTGTAAGAATGGTTTTCCCATACCTTTCTGTCATACAGCTGCCAAGTGCTCAGTGTATCCACCAGCTCCTGTTTTAAAGTAATAAGTGTATATTTTACAGTTGGTAGTGAAATGAAGTAATTAGATATATACACACACGCATACACATATATATGTATATGTGAGTGTGTCATTTGAATGGTTGCATTGCTTTAAGTCCTCCCTCCCCCACCACCACCTCCTAGAGTGTGGGGCAGGAGCAGTTCTTGCCTGTGTTGGTGAGCTACCTGTCAGTGAAAGTGCCATCCAAAGACCCCTATTGAGTCTTTATCTCAGGTTCAGGGTTATTACTGATATGAAATCTGGTGAAATATGTGTGTTGGTGTTTAGAATGAGCATTCCATTGATATACACGTATATATGTTTGTCCTTGTATTGATACAACATATAAAGGGAACCCACCCTTGTGTTTAGTGTTTTCCCATGTCACTTTGGAGGTGTAAGAGCCTGCTGGCAAGAAGTTTAAGATGGTTCAGATTGTCCGTAATTTAACGTTGTCGGAGGTAATGATGTAGGTGATATTTGTGTATACCTTTTAACCAAGACACCAACATTAGTAGTATTTGGCTCATACATGATGTGTAGATACAAGTGGTGGTCTTCAAGATTTGTCCCAAACAACTTATGAGCTAAAAGGAGAAACATATTTAGGACTGGTTGTGACACCCCCCCCCCCAATTATGTTTCCAAAATTTCAGATTGATCAGCTTGTTTGTTTTCTGTCAGAGGTGGCATTATATGAAATATTTCAGGTGGCTGGAATGAATTTTGGGCAGTTGTGTTGATCCTTGTAAAATTTTAAATCTGTACAAATTCTAAAATGTGGTGTCAACTGGTCAAACCAAAGTATGAAGGTTCTTTTACAGTGTAGATGACAGTGATTTAGTGTTTTAATATCTGCTGATGCAGTTAGACAAATGTAAGAATTTTCTGTTACATCTATCAATTCTATGTTCCTCCTTCCAAGCAATATATTGCTGTATCAGTCCTTTTTGAATACATGTATTTAAAATGTCTGAATTTTATTTTAGCATTACATTGTACTTTTCTAAGGCTGTTTTAGCATTTATGTAATATTATTTTCATACACACAAAGTTCTGCAATGCACAAATGAAGGTGAGTTGTGGCATGACTAGATAGAAGTAGGCCTACAGTTTTGTCCCTTTAGCATAGCATTCAGGATACTGCATTTGAGGTATATTTCATGCCTCAACAGAATTGTACTTCTCATGCTATATGAAATGTAATGTGTATGTATGGTGTATGAATTCTTTTTATGCTACCAGAACCTGTTTTTAAGTGATGTTGAAAAAGATTCACATTTACTTTGAACAAATCTCATTTCTTTGGACACTGGGGAAAAAATCTGTATAAACTAATGTATGTTAAAGTAAAAAAGATAAAGTTGGCCTGAGCATGCCATGAAGGCATATAGGAGCAGAAGAGGTATAGCTTCATTCACTCCTATCATTTCCACTACGTGAAGGTGAGTGGTTAGCTTCATGCCCCAGCCACTTTACTTCCGGGAAGGAACACCTGGTACCCATTGAATAGGAGTTTGTCTGGGACCCAGAACTGATCTGGACATTTTGGAGAAAAGAAAAATATCTTGCCCACACCAGGAATCAAGACCTTGGTCTAGCCCTTAGCCTAGTCACTATACTGACTAGCTGTTCCAGCTCCAGAAAATGTATATTTGATAGTTTTCATTCACTTGTTCTTGAAAATTAATGTCAGTGCTTGTGAATGTATTGTGTGTGGTTTGAAAATGTTATTTATTACTTAACATCTGAAATTATTTGCTCCTTCCTGGAGCAGAGGTGTAAGTAACATTTTCTTACACACTCATACAACATTGCAAGTGCCTCAATAGATTTTTCTAAACTTATTTCCTATTCGGAAGAGATTTAACTGTATACAAATTCATGCTTTGAGGAGATAGTTGGATCTACTGCTGCTTTGGGTTTAAAGTAAACAAACACTCAAAATCCTGGTGTTTCTGTTTCACATTGAAGATAAACTTGGCCTTTTGTTATATATGCTGAATTTTACTTTGTAACCATAACAGCATGTAAAATTAAGATTACAAGAAATAGCTTGAATCATATTACTTTGCTTTGAAATTGGACATGTTTGTAAGTTGCAGGTGTTGTTTCACTACTTTTTGGAAGTAAAATATAATGCTAGTTTATTATTTGCAACTTTTCTTTTAGGTTGTGTGTCAAGATAGATATAACTTAATTCTGTTGGGACTGTATGTGATGTTGAATTGTTTTCCATAGTTTATTCACAAGAACAAGTGTTTTAAAAATAAATGTAATGTAAAAATGTATACATAATATTATCCACAGAATATGTAATTTACTATCTTTTTTATATTTGTATCTTGTTTTCTGTAGAAGGCTTTATTAAAGAGACACCTGTCTTCAGGCATCCATTTTGAGCTTGCTGTTAAGCCCACTGAACATTCAGTAATCATAACTGAAGTCATGAACAAAGAAGACATAGTGTAGCTGATATTGACAGGTAATATGTGAAACTGAGTATATTTATATCAAGTGAACTGCTAAATTGACTTTTCATAAGTTCCACTTACATGTGCACAATTTTAAACTTTGGTTGTAATTTAACGTATTCATCTGTGAAAGACTGACAACATAGTGAGATTTTATAATGAATTTATATGTTCATGTTTTTTTATTGCTTTTGTTTCTTAATTAGGGCACTGATACAGGAGGTGTTACAAATGTAGTCTTGTGAAAATCCATCTTGGTGGTTGTTTTATATTTCAAAATGTATGCCTAAGAAAAGGACTCTGATCAAAACTGTAACTGTAGATGAATGGATGTCTGGCAGATGAGATATAAACAGACAAACATACTAATTAAAGTTATTCATTAAAGTTGAACCTTGTGAGTGCATTTTAACTTAAGTAGTAGGTTAAAATTCTCTTACATTAGTAACCATGTCGACTGTAGGGCCCTTACTTGTCTTGTTTTCAATTTCAGTTAGGTTTGTATTTGTTTAAATGTAACTGGGGCAGGTTCCATTGCAGGAATGGACTGATTCTTAATTCAGGTGCTTCTAATACTAATTGGCACAGAAATTCCAGTATTTATATTTGAATTGTACATGTGTAGTTCATGTCCACCCTTTTTATGTGGGATATATCCTGTTTGAATGAAACATGACTTCAAGGTGTGTGAACATACTTTTCCGTTTAAATACTTTTATCATAACTGACCATTTATTTCCCCATAAATTGAAAATGGCCATTGTAATTTCTGTCCTCTTGGTGTTCTGGGTGGTTTAATTGGATTCCAGTAGAGGGGGGAGCATCTCATGAATGATTCATTATATTTTGATGAAACCATATTGTTCAGACTGAATAAGGGTATTATCAGCTGCACGTATGTAGTAGCCTTTACTTAGTAGTATATCTGGTATGGGTGTTTGTAGGTCATAGCAACACATGGATGTACTGGTGCACACACACCAAAACATTGCATCAAAGTTTTTAAGGAACACATCCCATTGTGTTTTACTATCACATAAGAAAACCTCTGATGTTTATGTTTGGGAGTATGCCTAATTTTGGTGTAAATCTGTTCATGCAAGATTTGATGGAAGATTTAAAAGTATTCAATGGGAATGTGACCAGATGCAATCTCCTCGCTAGTGTTTAAATGAAATGTATTTTGAAGTTTAATTAAGGAAGCATGTTTTTCTCTTGTTAGGATTCATTCATGTTTCCTGAATTATCCTATTGTATGTGTGTGCTAGTAAATCTGTTGTCAGGGTCAGAGAATTTGAAACCATGTTGGATGGCTTATATATTTCTGTATGCATGCTTTTTTTTTTTTTTCTGAACATCCAGTTCAGCTCACATTTCTTTTGGTTAAAGGAGACTTCTAATCCCAAGCTGGTTCCGTGTGTCAGTGTGAATGTGCATGTGCTTGATTTGTGAATATTGTGGTTAGATTATAAGTTCCTGTTTTTATGGCTCTGCTGGACATTTATGGTCAGAGAGGGGCCTTCATTGCTCTTTTGTTGAGAAAATCAGTTACTTATCATAATGTAATAGATGTGGCTGAATACTGCTCATTCACTGTTTGGATCTCAGGGCATCTGCTCATTCATGACCTTAAACTTAGGTGCAGAGGTCTCTCATTGACTTCTCACAGATAAAAGAATTACATTATCTGCATACTTTACTTTTAATCATATAAAGAACTGCATTATTATCAGTTTGATTGTGGAGATTTGTTATATCTGTATGGTATTAGAAATGCCAAGAACAAGAGTTTTAAAATTCCGTTTTTGTGGGTAGTTACGTCCTAATCTGACAACATATCACATTACACATTAATACAATATGAATTATGTGTTTCATACAATCTTGTAGCATCCAGTATGAGTGCAAGCTTGTACAGGCCTACATTTATAAGGTCTACAGTACACAAGTATGTGTTTTGTCTAAGATATACAATAGCTATTGTTTTAATCTGAGGAAACATGAGTAGGTGCCCACAGTATGACAGCAACATGTTAATATGGCTATTCATGCTCTTGGCCTCTGCCTCTATAGAAATGTACTTGTGAGTTTCATGGGTGTATTCTCTGTAGTGGCCTATGGACCTCAATGACATAGAAGGTTGTTCTTGATTGTGGGTCCAGTAGATGCTGGGGAAAAAATGGATGTGCAGTGTCTGTGTACAAGGATGCTACTGCTAAGCTAGCAGCAGGTTTGCAGTGAGTGAGAAATTTAGGATTTTGGCTCATAGCTGTCCTTCCAGGTTCTTATCTAAGAAGATTTTTAACTGAAATTCTTTGAAAAAATCCAGTGAACCAATAAGACATATATATATATATATATACATATATATAACTCTAATCCCACCTTTACTATGTACAGCCTGTTAACAGTGATGGAAAAGTTGGGAGGTTATGTCATATGTAGAAAGATTTTTTTTTCCTGTTTTCCCAGTTTCTACCCTGGGTAACCATATCATTTATCTTGTACATATATTATTATGTAATAATTTCTGTTCAGATTATGAATAATGAGTAGTTATTGTTATTAATGTTAAGATTAGTATCATTAATATTTATAACAGTAATTATCATCCATATTCATTATTTATATTATTTCTGTGTAATATAACTGAAGTGAATATCTAAAAACAGAGTGCAAGGACAGATGTTCACTCTTAGAGCTCTTAGGTATATGCTGCCAACAGTAAGGTAACAATTTATTTGTCATGTAATTTTTTTAAGGAGTTACGAAGTGTAGTTAAACGTCTATATAATGAAGTTGAGGACTCTGAACTTACTCAGATTTGTTATATGTAGGTTCCTTAAAATAAAAAATCTTGTCATACAATTCCATGATCAGATTTTTAGTTAAAGATAACCAGTAGATCCAGTACAGCTTTATTGTTTTTTTTTTTAAACATAAGTAAGTTAAACCTTATACAATGAGATTATTTGGCAGCTGTGGTGATGCATGGCCTTGCTGCTATGTGTGCTCACAGCTCCTTTTTCTACTCGGTTTGCAGTTGTGATAATATCATAGAGAAGGTTATTGCTTTATGCACAGTACCTGTTAACTGTAGCTCTCAGATATAATTGTACCTGTGAAAACAACTCGGAATCCTCCTCGCACTGATAACATCGCATGCACCAACTTTTAATTCACGGAATCAAGTCATTTGTAATAAGGTGTGGATTTTCTGTACTTCACTGTCTGGAGTGTTAAATTTGTCCGTTCAAATAAAGCTCATAAAAATATGTCAGCTGAGGAGCAAACTTACCATCATGGACTGAAGATACAACATGGCTGTAAAGCGAAAAACTGAGGTTTTGTAAGGCTGTAGTTCAGTAACTTTTCTGTTTCTCCACATTTGCTTTTAAGTTCAACACTTTCATTACAGTAGTTAGTGTTTTGAATGGTTATTATGTGAAGTGTAATTCTACTGGGCGTGGCATAAGAAATATTGTGTAAAAGGGAGTGTTAACTTTCAGCAAGGGTCCAGAATTATGTTATTCAAACTTGGAATTTCTTGGATAGTGAAAGCTAATAGAGTTGTCATATTTCATACAAGTTGCAAGATTCTTCTCATTTTGCTATTGAAATTTCACAGCACAGTATAGTTAAATACGGTTAACACTTATTGTTGTGTACTCTTTCAGTACAGCAGCTTTTTAAAAATTAGTATAGACATTTGGTACCAATTACAGCTCTTGAGCCAAGTGACACTTAACCTTAAAAAAGTTTATGCAAGGTCCTGTCAGTCTGTACACGTCTTGGTGCCTTTTTATTGGCATATGACATCTTACCATAAAAGGCCTGAAACTTTCATGCAACTCAAATTGATGAAACTCTCTGGGGACCAGCTGCATTGATTCAGAACAAAAGAACTGCTATTTCACTTTGATGCAACTGGACACCTCAGAAAGTAATGTGTTTTATTTTGGGTAATTCCCCGGCATCTGAGTTCTAATAGCCGACGTTTCGGCTATTTTAACTCAGACGCCAGGGAATTACCCAAAAGAAAACACATTACATATAGAACATGGTGAAAGCTTAAAATCAAGAACCTTAGAAAGTTTTATGACATCCTTTCACTTACATCAGACTCTTTAAGAATGAAATTATAGTGTAATATTAAGTGTTGTTTACACACTGTAATGTTACTTGTGGTTGTTTTGAAAAGTAGTATTTTTCTATACATTTACTTACATTGAACATAATGTTGTAGATAATACAACTTGTCATTGCCAGCATAGTGCTCAGCCCACAGAGGCTTGAGGCTCTTTTTCTCTGCCTCCCCCCCATATCGCTGTCTCTCTGTCTTTTTCTGTTAAGTTGGTACACCAGGGTTGTAAAATGCATTTGGTGACTGACCAGGTATGAGCATTAACAGGAAAAGGTGGGAAACCATTATCATGTATCTGAGAAACAATTTTTAGGTATCAACCAACTTAAAAATTCTGGCTTATTGAAGTTCTTAATAAAAGTACATTCACACTGAAGTAACAGCCCAAGAATTAATAAGACTGGTCAAACTGTGAAATGCACACTCCCACACTTACTCCAGGGTTGCAGGCAGGCCTGCATTAAGATGTAAAGCCTGCAGTCAGAGTCTGGTCCTTTTTGTATTAGTACATGAGTTCAGCATTTCAGTTACCCAGTTCAAGATATATGTATGTAGTTTTTCAGTTATGAATATTTAATACTGTAAACATACTGTTATCATATTACAGGCAAGACAAAAAATATTCAGTATACACATACAGACACTTATATTTATTGACATCATCCAGTATTGAAAACATTATATCTTATTACAGGTCTCATAAAAAATGTGTCTGCATTGCATATCATTGGGCAGTCTTAATGTGCACACCACCTGTGCTGTCAAAAAAAATTATTAACCTTTTAGAATGTTGTCTTTTAATCAGCTTTCTGCTGCAGCCAGATCACTATTCAATTTAAATTCCCAATATAGATCTGTTTTCCTGTTAGGATGAAAAGGCTGTACCCTTGATGGTATGTCCTGTTCATCTCAGAGGGTTTAAATGGAAAGGAACTATATGACTAGCCTGTGCAAAGACAAAGGTACTGTTTGCTTTCCATTAGGCGAACCCTGACAGATTTTGGTTGCAAGGCAACTTGCATGTTGAGTCACTGTGAATAAAATCATCTATGCAGTCAGCTTACTTAAACCTAAACAGCTCAGTTTACAAACATGACATATTTTGATCCCTTGAGGGTGAACCTCATTGTTTCAAATGTCAGGCATGCTTAATGTGTATGCATTTTAATATGTTGTAATGGTCATGAACTATATGTCCCATAGCTATTTGCCCAATAAACAATCTTCTGTTCATATTTTTGGAATACTTTCTGTTTCATACCTTGTGAAGTTTGTTATTCCACAGACATCCACTTTGAGACCCTTGCCATTTAATATTTTCATTAATGATAAGTGTGACTGTATTCAAATTATCAGTATATAATATTTGCTGATGACTTGAAAATATGATATTGGAAATGCTTCTGTCTGTTAACTTCAATACTCTCTTATTAATACAACGCAAAACTATGATGGTACGGTATTATCCTGTGTTGAAGTTCAGTCATATATTGAAATGTGAGGCACGTGGTGGCGCAGTTGGTCGAGCCACTGTACAAGCTGGAAGGGCATGGGTTCAATTCCCAATGTTGTCAGAATTTGTCATTGACACAATCCTTCCGGCCACACTGTGGCCCCAGGATCAAGTCATCCTCTAACAGAAATGTGTACGAGGAATATTTCCTGGGGTGTAAAGGTGGCTGGTGCATTGGGCTGATGACCCTACCACCTTCATGTGCTGTCTTGTAATATGGAGCCTCAACCTTATGGAACCCTCAAGGCCTGTACAAGGATTGCTTTACCTTTACCTTGTATGGAATTATAAATTATTAAAATAACTATCTCATATTTACAATTTTTCAGTGATCATGGAATTCTGTCAGATTGATTGCATGTATTCTCGTGGTTTAAGAATGTTAAGTATGATTTTCTGTGTTACTCTTTTGTTTCTTATTCCCATTATTGATAGTCTTCTCAGTTTGTGTTGCACCAGTGTGAAGCCCATGCAGCCCAAACATGAGTATGCGTGTATTGCCTGGCACCCTGTACCATTGACAGTTTGTCTCAAACTTGAAAGAATGCAAAGAAAATTGTAACCTTATGATACATCAGTTATTTCATGGATATATGTGGAAATATCAGATTGCATCTCTCGACAGTTTCTTTCAGGTGGCAGCATTTTTATGCAGTATTTATTGCAGATGTCTGAACAAAACTGCTCTTCCATTTCTAATTCTCAGACTCATATGATCAGAAACTGTGACAGTTTTCCATGTTATGAGGTTCTTGTGGTAGTGCTGAGTGTCTTGTCTGGAATATGGCCCTGTGTAGATTCCTATATGGGTGGTTTTACGTGAGTATACTACTTCCATCTGCAGTGTAGTCCAGTCACGGATGCATTCAGGAAATATGGACAGTTGTGATCCTCTGCATTTTGTTTTATATTTGATTATGTTTTGTGTATTTTAATTTGTTGGTAGAGACATTGTCTTGTTTTCTAGATGTACAGTTTTTTACACTGCTTGGCTGTAAATTCGTTTTAATAAATAAATACGGTTCACCAAACCAATACTTCTACGCATACACACAAGCCTGCAGATAGAGGCTAATTATCATCAAAAAATTTTAGAAAAAAAGAAGAGGGACGTGTGTTACCAACAGGTGGTGGATTAGGAAAGTTGAGTGCGTGATGTGATACAAAGAAAATGTAACGTAAAAGCAAGAAAAGCCTGGAGTACTTTAAAGATGGTATTTGTGTATGTCCGTAAATGGATTTATGAACTACACTCATGTAGGGAATAGCTTTGCCCGTGCGTTCCATCCGCATGTATCGACCGCTGTATAATCTTTGAGGAAATTCTATGTTGGAAGTGTACACAAGATAGGCATTGTGCATACAATCGTAGCATTACGGCGCCTTCTCGTCACCACTGTCGACATTCCAATATAATAGGCTATACTAGATGATCTGTGCAATTGGCATTACTTCGTCCGAGTAGGCAATGCGTATGCGCCACATTATCCGTGGCCTGTTCGACTGTAACATATTTTCTACAGTAACTCAATAAGGGCATGATTTTCGATAAAAAGGTCATTTAACACGAAATGTGTTTTTAGATTTCCTCTGAAACTTTTGTCTGAAACATTTCTCATCCTAAAAAAAATTAGGCCAGTTATTATTATAAGTATACGTATGTCTGCATGTATAGTACCCGCTATTTTTGTCAGATTGTAATGAAACTCGAATTTTCTAGACAGATTCAGAAAATCCATAAAGTCACATGAAAATTTGTCCAGTAGCAGCCGAGTTGTTCCATATGAATAACCGGAGAGACACGACGAAGCTAATAGTCGCTTTACGCTAGTTTGCGAACGCACCTAACACGTGGCCACAGATCGAAATCACTACTGTATAATTTCGTGCGAGTTCCGAATATGGATTAGAGGTACGAAGTATTACTCACAGCACTCCGTGTAATGTTGTATGGCATCCTACCAGCCGAACTACTCCAGACTTTTGCCATCACGCGGCGGAGAGGTGTCCATCCGATCCGTGCCCAGGAACCACTAGTGACGACAGTGCGTAGTTCCGTGGCCGTGTGTGAATATGTGTGATGATCTGTGTGCTTGTGCAATGTGTGTTTGTGTGTGTAGCTGAACAAAATGGCTGTCTGCTGAGAGTAGTGCTGAGTAGTGTCTTATAAGTAACTTGCACTATTTCCTTCTTTTTGTGTGTTCGTATTGGTTTCGATGTGCAGTATTGAACAGCGACAAACGTTTCGGTACTTCTGGGGAAAGTACTGCGAAATATTCGTGTGTAGTACGATTCGTTGTAACTCCTTATGTTTGTACCATGCGTGGTGAATCGCCCTCAGTTATATGATTCACTGTCATTTTTGTTATTTTGATGTTGGAATATATGCAGTGCACACTGAACGTAGAGTAATGGAGGTTTCCGATTTTGGAAGATCCATTTCAAGTATATTGGAAAGCGGTTCGCATCTTCATTCCGAGAAAGAAAGGCAAGGTAAGATTCCTGGAATTAGCCTGCCGCGATTGCGAAAATCTCCGTGAAGAATGTAACATACGCTTTTTGTTTCTTTAACTGATCCCCGCTTGAAGTACTAGTTTCACGTATGGGAACTAGTGATTTATTCTGTAATAGTGAAGTTATGTTCGTTGTGACAGTTGAGAGATAGTCATTTGAACCGTAAAGCGTTATTAGCGGAATAATTTTCTAGCACATAAATGATTTTCTTATTTATATGCAGAGACCTGACTTTCACATTGATTATGTAACAAGACGTATATTTATCGAATGCCCAAATAATAAATTTGTCCTTGTTTTTATATCTACACAAGAAACATGAAGTATTACAGACTGCACAATGGAATTGCATTGGCCAGGCTGAAGTTTGTTTCCATTTCCACTGCAGAGCCTTCATAGAACTAAAACGGGTGTAGAACGTGTGTAACTGCTCAAGATGCCGTTATAACTGCTGACAAAATGATTGTCTTCTTTTTGGGTGTCTGCACCATATAGTGGTTAGATGTTCCAGCGTTTAGGAGGAACGTACTGCCTCCATCTTAAGAGTGACAACTGGTTCAAAAGGATGTAGTAGGGAAAAAGAATATGTGCCCATTTTATAGCACAGTTAGAGGGAGTTTGGCCCATGGCAGTTGGAGGCAAGATTTCCAAGAATGCCTATCTCATGTCTTTGTCCTTCCTAGTCAGAGATGTGAAAGTTGTGTGGGCTGTGACTATGGTCTAGTCTGCCTGCTTTTGAGCAGCATTCTGCATTATTAGTTTCTGGACTGAGATTGACTGTACTGTGAACATCGGTATTGAAATAAGGGTTCCGTAGTCACAGGAGAGGAAGTCATTCTTGGGGAATTCATGGTGCCTTGTTTCTGTTAGTGAATGTACTGGGGACTTCTGTGGTGTACTTAAGGAGAATTCACCCTCCCAGTTTATGTTGGAGTGCAGTTTGGTCTTAATTGCATCCCTTATATGCCAGAAAATGTGCCTAGATTATCTGGTCAGGTTACTGTGTTGAGCATTGTAAAGTGTCAAGGGTCATTGTTGAGTTCTGTCATGGCTGACTTATGTGGTTTATGCAGTCAACTGTGGCTAAACACAGCCTTGTCCTGGCCCATCAGATTGTGTTCAACAGTATCAGTATCACTGCCAGAAAAACCAGGCGCATGGACTGGCTCACAAGTGAATTTGGTTGGCAAAACTGCCTCAAACCATCCTACGTATTTGACACAGTTTCTTCTTTTTCTGAAGTGTGAGTACATTTAGCCACTACATGGTGTTGAGACCAAAAAGAAGACCATCATTTGATGTTTTTACTTGCTTTTTGTATACAGATAACACTTTTTTTGACAACTTACCTGTTTGCTTTTAGGGACCAATGTTTTTATGCTGCTCCACAGAAATTTCTGTATACTTGGTGTTTACAGTGCAGTTTCTTAGAAGCCATTTTTCAATTATTCCTCTCTTAATGCCAATTTCATATGTACTGCATTTCTGCAACCACATCAAATTTTCGGGATCTCTTCCATACTGGTCAGGGCTGAAATACAAACTTATTTTCACTGTCTGCTGTTTGAAGCAGCATTGATTTCTTGTGTGGCTCCTGTACCATTTTTTGGCCCAGGCTTTCATGTTTAGCTGACCATTGGGCAGTAATCATTGTAATATAAATGAAAATTCATTTTCTTTGATAGTATCTAATCATAACTGTTCATCTTCTTCTATATTATTTTGTAACTGCATAAATTAACATAGTGAACTTATTAACATAACTAAAAATTTATGTCTTTTATGATATTATTTGACATGTAAGTTTCTGTTGATGTACATGCAGTGGGGTAGGCTGAATTTTTGCCTTTGTTTTGTGGTGTAAGTGGATACATGTTGTGCAGTACATTAAGACTTCATGGATATCGTCTTTTGTGATGTTATCTGACATATAATTTGTGCCTTACACATATGGTATGATAAACCATATACTGTCAAATTTTAGGTTGCAACCACTTATATATATTAAAATGCTCATAACAGTTTTACAGTTGATAATCTGGCATGTGTTGATACAGCATTTTTTACTTGAAATGACTTGTGTAATATCCTGAAGTTTAGATTGTCTATGTGTAACATTCTCTTTGTTGTTAAAGTCTATCCCTGAGACTGCTGTGCACATTAAGATACACATTAGACATTCTAATATATGGAAAATTACAACAGGTGCACAAATTCCAGGTGCCAGATTGTCATGATGATTACATTTTGTATGCTGGTGTCTGATGTTTATGAGGTCTTTAGTAGGGAGCATTCTTCATGTTATGCTTCTGGTGGGGATGGGTCATAGGTTTTGGAAAATTTGTGCACTCCTGAATTGCAGTATCGGGCAACCCACTGGTCCCAGATGTGCTGGATATTGTGGCTTTTATTATAGTAATTTTAGGGAAGACCTTGTAGTGGTATTAATGTTAATATATTAAAAATACTATTCCTTTTACATGAATGGTATGCTTTTTTTTCTTTCTTTTTAAAGGACATAACCACTCTGATTCTTTTGAGAGAGCTTATCGTGTAGGGAATGTCCTCGGCAAAGGTGGTTTTGGAACTGTGTATTCAGGTGTTCGTGTTCATGATGGAGTACTGGTAAGTATTTGAATTGTAACCCTTAGTAAAGTAATGCATTCCTTGTGGGTGTATGTATAGTGGAGTAAGCCCTGGATCCACTTATTACGTTATTAAGTTTAAAAAAAAATATATATACATAGTGGACTACCAACTAGTGCTACGTCTCTGTATCAAGTAACAGAATCGGATGATATCAAAGAAATGCTAATGAATGCACACATTAATTATTAAAACACCACTATATTAGCACTTTATATTACTCTGACATATTTCAACCCTTAGAGAGCCATCCTCAGGGAGAATGGTTGATACATTTCAGCAGCATGGTCAACAAAAAGAGTCACCAGATACAAAATTCTGGTAATCAAATAAAACATATTTACAGGTGAGGTTATAGTGATAATAATTAGAATATAAAAAACATAAAATTATTAATAATTTATAAAGTTATTTAAGGTATGACAAAAGTTTTTAATACATGTCAACTTAGTGAGCGGTGTGTAGTGTGTTACAAGGCAGCCATTATATCTGAAATATCAATGAAGAAGCAAGAACTAGTTAAAGGAGTAGTGTGATGTAATTTTGTATCATGAAGTAGTGTAAACAAGGGGTTATTTTCACCTTGTATGTGCTCCTGAATCAATGTGTGCTCATTGCTTTATTTTTTAATAAAGAACTGTAATAAAATGTCCATATGACATCCTGTAGAGGCTGGGTGTATCAGTGTTATTGTAATAATATAAACAGCCAACTAGATGCAACAACAATAATTTTATTAATAATTTCAATCAGCTCAACATGTTTCGGGTGATAATTTCACCCATCTTCAGGAGCACTAGACTGTGCTCCTGAAGATGGGTGAAATTATCACCCGAAACATGTTGAGCTGATTGAAATTATTAATAAAATTATTGTTGTTGCATCTAGTTGGCTGTTTATATTATTGTATCAATGATGCATGGTCACACACACATCAATGTCATTGTATTTTGAATGGGTCCGTATTTGTGGGTGTGTTGTAAAATATGATTGGTATATGCTGATTGTCGATTGTTATATCGAATGTATCGTATATGCTCGAAAGAAGGTTGTATGAGGCTCCAGCCGGTTTGGTCCATGTAATTTAAATGGTATGTGGTACAAGTAAGGCCATATGTCCCACTGTTGTCATGTACATTATTATTTTTTTGGAATCTTTGTCTAAAGGATGTTAGATATTTTTTTTTTTTTTTGTGGTTTGGAATGTGTTTCATAATTTAGTGTGTTTAAATAAGTTGGTAATAGTTCATACTTGTGGACTGAAATGTGTAAATATTATCCATCTTTTGTGAGAATTATTATTTCGATTTTCTCTAATCTGTTGTTCTTCATTGTAATTTAATATATGAAGCCATTTTAATGGAGAGTAGTTAGCATAAGTTATTTGTTATATAATATGCCAACCATTCATAAGACTCTTGCATAACACACGACACTGCTCATTGAGTTGGTATGTTTTGAAAACTTTCCTCCTACTTTAAATAATTTTATAAATAGTTTATAATTTTGTTATTTTTTTAATATTCTAATGATTATATCCTTACTTGTAAATGTATTTTGACTTGCAGAATTTCACATCTGGTGAATCATTTTGTTGACCTTGCTGCTGAAGTGTATTGGTCGTACTCCCTGAGATTGGCCCATTGAGGGTTGTAGCATGTCGGAGAGATGTAATGTGCTTTAGTGACATAATATGCTAATAAAGTGGTGTTTTAATAATACATGTGTGCATTTGTCAGCATTTATTTGATATAGGAACTTTAATGCACAGATATGAACAAGATATAAATAAGATCAGTTTTTTTTTTGTTTTAATTTTATTTGTATGTGGCTAAGTGATATCTCACAGAAATGTTACTTTATTAGGTGGTTCTGTTAGTGTTTTCCACTTACCTAGTTGCTGTGGAGCCTTGTGTCATGTGCTACAGGTTGTCCAGCAGCCGACTGTGGAACCTGCATATAGAATCTACACACCTGGTCATACACTTTTACAGTAACTGGCTGTTATGTAATATGACTTAAGATGTGTTAGAGCAGGTATTTCATATGACTTTGTCCTACTCACAGACTTGCTTGACATCTGGTGAACGAATCATTTAAAACGCTTAGAAGTTCTTATCTTATCTTGCTCCTTATAGTTTCATAGTTTTTTCCAATGTGTTTTGATTGTTCTTGTGTGCACTGTTTTTTGTGGTTCTCCACAGAAAATAGTCACATATTGTCAGATTGGGTAAGTGAGTAGGCTATGAAGGATAATGAATGTCCGGTCACCAGACATGCTGCATAAGCCAGGTCTGTAGGTGGTTGCTCCATCTTTGTGAAAGAAACTATTTTCTCTGGCTTGATCACTTACATTTTAAAGATTTGTGCAGTATATGTTTGTGAATTTATTGTGTCAGAAAAAGGAGGTGGGCCCATTTATTCTTGTCACATTGATGGCACACCATATCCAAACTTTGTCATGTAACAGCAGCTCATGTATTAATGTGGTATTATCTGTTATTTTGGGTATTTATGTGGTCATTTAAGTAAAGCCATGCCATATCTGTGAATTGATTTAATAATGGATTGACTTAGAATTATGCATTGCTATACGGAACCAGTTACATAACTGTACAGCATTCTTCCTCCTGATTTTTAGTGAAGCAATTTTGTGGCTGTATGTACACGTGACTTTGATACACCAGTATCCTGTGATAACCATCTTCAGGATTTTTAGCAAGATGTTTCTGATGACGCCTTTGTCATCTAATATTTCTCCTGAAAGAATACGTGGTGTTTGCTGTCACTTCTTCATTAACAAGGAGTGTGTTGTTTAGATTTTTTTTTCACCAGTCATTGTAGTATTGATTTTGCAGGAACTAAAACATGGGAAGCTGTATTCTAAATTTGCCCTGACACTTTTTATGGATGTGGATTTACACGTGTATTCAATCTGTTAATGTATCTGTAAATATATGTAGCTATTCATTGAAGCTTTTACTGCAAGTATGAAGTGGATGGGAATTAATTCTCTTCCACAAAAATGTGATAAAGCATGTGATTTATATATTTTAATATAATTAATTAATTACAGGGCTGAGAATTACTAAGAATGTTATTAAGGAAAGCAGTGTAGTGAACAAATGTTGCAAAAACTACTTGCTGTAATACTGTGTATGAACAAATGAAACACTTTGAATGACACAGTGAAACCAGCCTAAGTGGTACACTATGAAGCTTGGTCAGAAAATAAGTTTGAAATGCATAGATTTGAGGCCTTTATTGTGGGGTAGGACAAACATTTCTGTTCCCCATTGATAGGAGTCCATGTCATGTATTATCAGCCATTTTGTCACAGCAGTTTCCACCTAGCAATCATATTTAAATCTGTGGCATCCAGAGGTTTGTGTGAATGCTGGAAATGGATGATGATGAATTCCTGTGCAAATCGCAACCCACGTGTCCTCGAGTTGGAAAATGTTAAACAATGTAAACTTATTTTCTGACTGCTTCGTATAGCAATATTGCATTTGCATGAGTGTAGTTAGCTACATGCAGTTTGTTTATAAACTGACAATAGCCACAAGTGAGCAAAATGACATCTTCCAAGTGATGCTTCATCACTACAACTTTTAAAATGTTTTCAAGCAGTGTAATTAAGTTTGTTATGCAGTTAAGTACTTTATTTTTTTTTTAATTTCAGGTGGCAATAAAACAGATTGCAAAACAGAAAGTAACGGATTGGATTGAGGTCAGTAAACCAGGATTTTGACTTTGGTTTATTGTACTTGACATACTTAATTTGCTCATAGTATAATATTCCCAATAGTTCTTTTTTATTTGTTTACTTCTTTAGTGCTGTTGGTCGAGTACATCAGTATTGCCACTATGGCATTCCTTGCGTGTTTTTTAAAATATCCTGCAAATGTTTAGTATGCACTGATATTTGGAAATCTGACCTTTTGTGTTCAACACCTAATGCTCCGCTCATCTTAAGTGACTTGGATGCAGTTTTGGTTTATGTGTGTGGCAATTTACATTCATTACTGTACTTGAATTAATTTATGTGTAATGTATAACAGACTGGGTGAAAAATATGTGAGTTCCTTTGTGCACTGTAATTGTAAATGTAGGTATTGAGGTGGTAAAAGGTATTGGTGTAAAATTTTTTTGCTTTAATATAAAATGCAAACATCACTGTCAGGTGTTGCTGATTGTGTCTGTTGATTTGTAGATTGGAAGTCAGCGTGTACCATTGGAGGTGTGTCTGTTAAGGCAGCTGGCCCACATTCCAGGTGTAATTAAATTGTTAGATTATTATGAACGTTCAGACAGTTGTATCATCATCATGGAACGCCCTGACCAAGCCAAGGACTTGTTTGATTATATAACTGAGAAAATCTGTCTCAAAGAGTCTGTAGCTCGTGGCTTCTTTAAGCAAGTAGTTGAGACTATTATACAGTGTCACAATGCTGGTGTCATTCACAGAGATATTAAGGTTAGTACTGAGCATTTTGTGCTCTGATCAGCTGATGTGGTATGTTAAGAATATTTCTTTAAGGTACTGTGAAACTTGTGATTGATAAATGTTCTTTTTTGTAAGTTTGATTCAAGTTTGAAAAAGCAGCTGTTGTTGCATTCACATATGCAGGGTGTCCCAGGAGTTAAGGTAACTACTTTGGGATTTAATTCCAGAGCTGATTCTGAGTCAAAAACATCATACACACATGGGTCCATTTCACAACTGTTCAGGAGTTATGAGTTTTTAAATTACGGTAAATAAATCAGAAAGGAAAGAGGAGCATTGTGGATTTATTGAGCTATAATGTTAAATGTACAGTTACAGATTCGCCTTCCAACACTCAAGCAAATTGTTTGAAGTGTCCTCCGTCTGCATGGATGCATTTTCTGACTCGTGTGACCAGAGAACTTGTAACCTTACGAAGCACTGCAGCATTGTTGATGCTTCTTGCAGTGCTGAGAATTCGCTGGAGTAGTTCTTCTCTCATGTTTACCTTGTGTGCATACGCCAAAGCTTTCATGTAACCCCACACATGGTAAACTAATGAGTACTGATCCGGTGACCGTGGTGGCCTATTCTGTGCAACGCCATGACCAGTCCATCGATTTGGGAATTTATGATTCAGATACTGCCTTATGACCTGACTGAGATGAGGTGGCACTATGTCGTGCTGGTAATACATCTGTCGTCGTGTTTGTAGAGGAACATTCTGTAAGAGTGCTGGCAGTTCATCTTGCAGTAAGTTGGCATAAGTATCACCTGTCACATGTTATGGTTAAAATGTATGGACCAATCAGTTTACGCCAACTTTTTGCAAGATGAACTGCCATCGCTCTTAGAGAATGTTCCTCTACAAACACGACGATGGATGTATTACCAGCATGACGGACCACCGCCTCATTTCAGTCAGGTTGTAAGACACTATCTGAATCATAAATTCCCAAATCCATGGATTGGTCATGGCGGTGCACAGAATTGGCCACCATGGTCACCGGATCAGAACGCATTAGATTACCATGTGTGTTGTTACATGCAAGCTATGGTGTATGCACACAAGGTGAACACGAGAGAAGAACTACTCCAGCGAATTCTCAGTGCTTCAAGAAGCATCAACAATGCTGCAGTGCTTCGTAACGTTGCAAGTTCTCTGGTCACATGAGTCAGAAAATGCATCCAAGCAGACGGAGGACACTTCAAACAACTTGCTTGAGTGTTGAAAGGTGATTCTGTAACTGTACATTTAACAACATAGCTCAATAAATGCACAATGCTCCTCTTTCCTTTCTGATTTATTTACTGTACTTTAAAAACTCATAACTCCTGAACCGTTGTGAAGTGGACCCGTGTGTGTGTGACGTTTTTGACTCAGAATCAGCTCTGGAATTAAATCCCGAAGTACTGACCTTAACTCCTGGGACACTGTATATCATCATCGTTGGCACAACAGCCCCTTTTGAGCCAAGGCCTTCTTCAGACGCTTCTGCCAGCTGCCCCTATTCCTTGCAGCATTCCTCCAATTTCTCTCCCCCAACTTCCTGGCATTTTCTGTCACATTCCCATCTTAGTTTCGGCCTGCCTCTCTGTCTTCCTCCTTCTGCCACTGCAACGAGAACTCTTCTTTAGGGCTCTGTTCCTCCATACGAATAACATGTCCTGCCCATTTTAATGGATTAATTTTAATGTATGTTACTAGGGACACTGTATATAGTACTGATTTACTTGGGTATATGAATTTTTTACGACAGTAATGTTGGTGACCTTTCCTTAAATTTTAGTATTGAATGTGTTGGTCTGTATTGGTTGATGTGGAATGTTACTTTTTATGAAACATATTTTCATTCTGTTTAGAATTTTATGTGATATTTTCAGTTCATGATGATATACAGTGAAAACTATGTCGGTCATTTGTAAAGCAAAAACAAAGTAGCTGACAAACGCAGGAGAAAAGACAGCTGCAGGAAAGCATTAAATGTCAGAAACATAAGAAAACAACAAAAAATGAAAACTACACATTTTATATTTAGACCTACAAAAATACTAAAGGAAGAAAAAACAACTTTGATACCTGTGTGCAAGTAACTTTTTTTGCAAAGAAATCTCTAATGGACAGCTGTTCTGTTAAAACCTTACATTTAAGACAACAGTGCTGGTTCCAGGATGAAAATGTGTTGTTTTCAAGTTTACCAGTGCTGTGCTTATAAAAGAATGCTTTAACAGTTTTGTAAGTTTTGTGCGCATGCTGAGCTTGACACTGGTTAAGGCACGTGTTTGGCTCCCTCCACTGCTTCCACCACCCTCACATCAGAACATTAGGAATATAACAGATAGTTATGTGATGTTGATTCTTTTCATTGTGTTTTAAAATTTCAGGATGAAAACATACTTGTTGACTTAAAATCCCATTCTTTGAAGTTAATTGACTTTGGTTCCGGTACTTACTTGAAAGACAGCATCTACACTGATTTTGATGGTAAGTAATTCTACTAAAATGCAGATGATATCCCTCATCTCAAAGGTTCATAGTTTATAATGATGTTAGACTGGTTTTGCAGTTTTCTTGTTTATAAGCTTGTTTCACTATCACCTGTGTAGGAGTAAAGGTAAAGGTAAAGTTCACCCAATAACAGGCCACGAAGGCCCAAAGGTGGAGTAGAGGTATAGCTTTATTCTTTCTTCAACCTTGGCACTATATGGGGTTGGGTGGTCAACGCCAGGACCAGGCCAGGAGGCTGGGTGGGTTCCAGAGCCGGTCCGGATGGGTGTGGAAAATCTTGCCCCCAACAGGGATCAATCCCCACACCATCCAGCCCGTAGAGAATTGCTATATCGACTGCACTATCCTGGTCCACCCTGTTTAGGAATATTTGCAATAAATAAACTGTAGGGTTCTCTCAGAAGTTGGGTTCAAAGTGGCATTGACAATTCCGCCCATGTGAGATTGGCCTAAATTTTATTTATTTTAGTTTGGCCTGAATTTCTTTTAAATTTGGTATTTTGTCCACTGCATTAACAAAGCAAGAATTTGCCATATTCATTGTAACTGGATTTTTTCACCTTTTTGTTACACCCAGAAGGTGTGAGAAGGAGCTGAATCCCCCCCCTTAAGGTTTTAGCATCTGTTGACTGTGCTTTGTACTGTTGCAGTAGTAGTTGTGAGGTCCAGCTGGTGTAATGTTACATCAGTACACCACTGATTTGGCACTTTATTTTGAGCAGTCTTATATCATTTTATACCACCTGCCCACAGAGTTTATATGTCAGAATGAGCAGTGTTTATTTCCCATACATGAGTAATCTGGGGCCCTTGATAATGTATTTTGTGAGGTGGGAATGGAGTTCATAAATATGTAGCTGAATGCCATTCTTCAAAGAGTTACACAGCAAATCGGCCATTAGTGAATTTGTAAGCTTGTTAAGTAATATGAAAATGTTATATAAAATGCAGTGTAGTAGTTTTATGCTGCTCTGATTTTCATATGATTTATTCTGTCATGTATACCATAAGTCCTCATGGAACGTAAGATCACAACAGAGTGTGTAATTCCATGTTAGTGAACTCACAGTTACGTTTTCTCTATGAGGTTCAGTAAATGTCTTCTGCTGTTAACCTACTGCACCTTTTGGTTCAAATTTTCTCTCTTCATCGTGGAGATACTGAGTCATGTGAAAGACGTAATTTTGAATTAAATACTGCATGAAGTCATATGGCTTCAGTGATATTTCACTGTGCACACTGTGCCCACAAATGCCAATGTAAATATGCGTAATGATGCCCAAGGAAATAAAATTTGAATTTTTATGAAAAAGTTCATGTATGTTGTGTACAGTGTGCAGAATGTATTCTGTGCTGTAGTGTTTTGTATGTTACATCGAAAGTACATTTCTCATTTTGATTGATTCGGCTGTTGAACGTAGTGTTTTATATAACCACTGTCGTGGCTTTTCTGGCCATGTAAATTGTCACATAATAATCTTTGACAGGGTGGTTTACTAAATAGAGTGTGTTGTTTGACACAGTGTCTCTTGTAGCAACAAAATGTATCATATTGTGTGTTTTTAGGAACACGTGTATATGCACCTCCAGAGTGGATCCAATACAACCGTTATCATGGTCGCAGTGCAACTGTGTGGTCCCTTGGAATTTTACTCTATGGAATGGTTTGTGGGGATGTTCCATTTGAACAGGATGAAGAAATCATGCGGGCATCTATTCATTTCCGTACACGCGTTTCACACGGTATGTTCAATTGCTACTTGATATCTGTGTTTATTATATTTTTGTTAAGCAGATATTGAATGCTTTATTGGTCACCCAAGAAGTTGCTGTAACTGGCAGTCCTTCACCAGATTTCATTAGCTTTTTATTGCCTGCATATTAGGTTGGACAACTATATATGTTGTGCAATGTTTGCAGCACCACCACAGAAAATAAAAAGATATTCAGAAGGGCAGACGTTTTGTTTACTTATTAGATTTTCCAGTTCTGAGTATTATAATAGAGTGATAAGTTCTTAAAGCCGTTGTGAGGTATAGTGTTGGAATGTCCCCATGTTGACCTTTCTTAGCAAAAGGATGTGTTGTGTTGATGAAGTATTGTATCAGCTACTGCAAGATGCCAGTGGCCCACAAGACTGTTTTAAGCTGTGTGTTACAGCTGAAACTGCCAAACTAATAAGATGAGAAAGAAACCGATATGCCAGACAATTTTTAGCAAGCATTTCTAGTCCAGAACTAAGAATTAAACTCATTGCCACACACACACACACAAGGATGGAATAATTAATTAATAGCAATCATTCTGTTGTAAGGAATGCAACAAAACCAGACTGCAAGAGCTATTTTTTCAGGAGGAAGGTACTGGAAACATCTCCATTTTTGGAACTGTTCACTCAGAAAAGGTTTTACTTTCTACTCATGTGTCATGATTTTGTTCATAATGAGGGTTAATGTGAAGACACTTGTATCTGCAAAAGGCTGTGTGAATGATACCTGGAAAAGGTCAGTTGCTGCCAAATTTAGCAGTGTTTATACCCCAGATTGTAATTTGTTATCTGGATGATTCTTTGATGGTTTGGTATGTACACTAATCATGGCAGGTGTACATTCCCTTAGAACATGCTAGATTTTGTGTAAACATCTTTTAAATTGTGTGAAGCCAAATTGGATAGCACTGTATCTGGAATTTCATTATCTGCACTGGGGAGGATACAAGTTTTGATAAGAACCTAAGTATATGCCATATAACTTTAGTAGTTTCACAGATAATGCTCTTCCTTTGGATTGGGGGCATCTTGAGCAAAAGTAGACTGATGGTAGAGAAAAATGGCATAAGAACAAGGTATGATATCTTTGCAAAATAAAGAAGGAAAATCTGGAAAAAGGGGAAAATGTGTCAGTCTCTTCAAAGTCCAGTTGATATGAAATGAGAAGACAAATGGTATGTTTATCTTGAAGATCGGGTCTTTGGGGATGTGCTGTGTTATTGGGTAAGTAGTTCTCAGCATTTCAGAGGACCATATGTGTCTTCAACTTAGGGTAAGACTGTCAAAATAGATTTTGACAGTTTGAAACCATTGTAGGAACCTCAAGTTGGCCTTGGTGATGCTTTCTTGGTATGAGGTTGCGGTGCATTTGGGTGCTCTCAAAATTTTTTTGCCATGTTTTTTAGATCTCTTTCCTCAGTTTCCAGTGGGGAGTTTCAGGTGAAAGTTACAAGAGTTCATTTCAGTGTTACTTAACAAGAAGGCTGAAAAGGATGTCAGGGAGAATCCTAGTGACTGTGCCTCCAGTGAGTTTTGTACATTTGTTAGTGCGTGTTGTGGTTAAAAGCAGAGGTATAGGCAGAATGGTGGAATTTCAACAGAAGTTTCAGAAAATGTTAAGTTGATTGTCTCTGATGGTGTACTGCCATGGGAGAGCCACACAGTCTGAATTCTGTTGGCCAGATGCATGGAGATTTGATGGGAGACCATGCATAGGTGCATAGGCTTGCATTATCATTTGAATTTACATATTCTACACTACAGTTTTCTTTTTTCCAGATTGTCAAGATTTGATACAAAAATGCCTGCAGATTCACCCAAGTGACCGCCTACGTCTGGAAGACATCCTGCAGCATGCGTGGATGAATTGTGATTTGGATTCATGTGATGACAACACGGGGTCACTGTCATGTGTTTGTCCTGCAAGACGAAACTCACTTGACCAGCATTCCCTAGATCAGGCTTCCACATCTTCCCAGGAAAGCATTTGACCACACTGTATTCATTAGCTCTAGATTTAATTTTAGTATTAATTTTTAGTGTAATTTAGGGAGACATACTAAATGGGAAAGGCCTGAAAATGGCTCTGACCCAAAAATTGGCTGTGATGAATGAACTCTTCGCCTGAGCTCCCACCGTGACAAAATGGACTTATAATTAGCATCCTCCTTTCCTCCACCCCTCTCCTCTCCCTCCTCCCTCCCTCTCTCTCTCTCTCTACTAGTGTAGATTTGTTGTACTCATCCTTTAAAACTCCGGCTTGGAAGTTCTGCTTCAGTCATGTAATCTTACGTGAGATATAGTTTGCTTAATATTGTGTATTATGTATTAGACAATCATGTTAATTTATTCTTATTACATTGCTGCTTTATTGCTCAGACGAGGATTGGTGTGCTGATTTGACAGTAATATTGTTCATGCACACTTCTTTTTTTAAATTCATAACTTTGTGGAAACAAAAGAAATGTGACCTAGAAGTGTCTTTGACAAAACGCAGCACAACATAACACACCAACACAGAATATTTGTTCTTGAACAAGGTAGTAGAAGAAATGTTATGGCAAATGTAGCTGTAGTGTTTGTGCTAAACTCAAGTATAAATTGAGCAATTTTGTACATTGTTATGAAATAACTTCAGGAATTGCACCAAATACTTTATAGCTGAACTGCAGTAGGGTATGTTCACTGGTTAGGTCATTGTCGTCACTTTTGTGGAATTCTTTGAAAGCATTTGTCATGTTGTAATTGTTATATATGTTTTTCCATTGTTTTCAGTGATTTTGGCTTTTGTAAACAAGTAGTTCATGCTATAGTAAGAATTTTGTACTGTGTCTTAATGAAACAGTCATGAAGCCCATAGCATTGTTACAATAGGGTGTAAAGATTTTCCAGATTATTATTATTCTCAGTTCCCTTATTAGTTAATAGAGTTTGTCTAGCTCAGTGTCATTGTACTAAAGTTAAGAATTGTATTTGACTTTCTGAAAAATCAGGCCTCCCAGGTTTGTTGTTAATTATGTAGTTAATTTTATATTGCAGTCATAATCTGTAAATTGTGATCAGGTATAACTGGATAATAGAACTTATCCTATTTTCACAGCTGTATTCAAGAGAAGCAATTTTTTAAAATTGATATTAACATTATTTGTAGACATTGGCACATTGGAAATAAGCCTGGTTTATTGTAAATGTGTGATGTGAATAATTATTTACTTGATTTTGTACTTCAGTTCAAAGCTCTCTTGAACACAAAATAAAAAAGAAAGAAAGAAAAAAAGAAACTACACTTGAGATATACCGCATTCTTTAACAAGTGCCTGTTAATTTGATTGTGTGTGTGTGTGTATTATACAGTATTTGGTGCATCCATACTTTTTCTGGATTAAATACGTGAACATTGACAGCCATTTTTACACTTTGTGATTAAAGTCATTGGCTTCTGACCATGACTAAACATCTCTATATGATACTTTTACATTCAGAGCTGTTGGAACTGCATAGAATACACTGCCGTTATTCCTCTTTCATATGGATAGCTGTGTGGTGCTAGAGAGAGAGATCCATGTGTTGCATTAGAAACAGCTTGATGAAATGAGGCATAACATATCTCCCTTTGTTTACACGATGTGTGCTATCATTATTTTAAGTATTCATTATCATGAATGATTTTAACATAACATTGTGCAAACATGCTGACAACTATCCATGGCACAAGTATGCCTAAATGTAGGTAGCCTTTTTTGGGGGGCGGATTTGTGAGTTACATAATTTTATTATGTGTGATGGAGGAGAGATGAGTTACATGCCAAACATGCGGGTATAGATGTGAGGTTTTCCTCTGTCCTAGTGAAGCTTTTCAATTTTTATGTAATTTAACATGATGAGAGGGTTTTACATGTCTGGATTGTGGGATATTTCCATGTGAACTATGCAATTTGTGTGTGTGAATTTAGGCCACAGTATCTTTTAATTTTATGTTATTTTGTTTGCGAGTGCAGGGGACCAGTTATATAAACTCAGAACTCAAAGTGGTATGGATTAATCACTTCATATTGAATATTGGGTGTGTCTGAAGAGGTATGTACATATTGTAGGTGAAACTTCAGTATTTGGCACTTCACTAGCACTAAAAAATTGTCACTATTGAAGCAAGATTCTCAGATTGTTTAGTATGTAGGGAAACCTGTAGACATGATGTAGTACACTGTTATCCTCGTAAGAATTCCAAGATTCAAAATTTTACTATGTAAGACGTTAAATTTTTTAAGTCTCACCAGCTTTCTATAAGAATAATATTAAATTTTTTGCCATGTGAAGGTTTGTGTAAGATGTTCTCCTGCTTCAGAAGTTCACTTTTGGGTCTTACAAAAAATTTCCCATTTAAAAGTTTAAAAAGCTTTACACCCATTTTTCATTTCTCGATGGTTGCACTTGTAGCTGATAATCGACTGCAGGTCACTGCATCAAGTATCAAACACATGAAATGTTCATTTCCCTTTCTTTGGTTTGTGGTAGCCGTTTGTTTACTATTGGAAACTTATCACAGAGATGTTACTGAAGGTTTGAACTGCAAGTGTAGTTTTGAAGATTTTATTACAGTAGTGTAATAAGAACCCTGAGTTTGACAGAAGTGAGCAGATGAAGAAACTGTACCTGTTTCAGTAACAATTGGCTTTGGGCTTGTATTTCTTATGTGGTTAATTGTGACTTGTGTTGTGGAATTTTTCTTTACAACACAAGTGACTACACCATTGTCCAAGCTGGCCTGATATTATGCATTTGTGATCCTTATAACTGAAATATTATGAAGTAATTGCTTGGGATACAATAGTGGATCCAGAAAATGAACATAATTTTTACAGTTCCCTTATAAGAAATTTTCCCCTGTATAAAGTCCTTTGCACCTGTCTGTTAAGAAACTTCTTATGCAGGAAAATACTGTGATTGCTTTATAGAACAAGAAGTACTGTTACTGGTAATTGTTACAGGTGTTATTATTTGTATACCACATGAATTAAACCATAAATCAGTTCATGCTTGACAGAAAGCGCAATGTGTCTCAGAGAGCCAAATGTTTTAATGTTGCTTCAGGAAAATAATAGCTGTATATGCTGACAGTTGTACAGCACACAAATGGACTGTGGGCGAAGTGCTAAGACTTTGAATTTGAAAGCATTCTACACATGTAGTTGCCATTATGCATTAACAGGACTTAAAAATTGCAACATCACCCAGGTTCATTTTAAATATGTGATGTATCTGATGATTTGTTTCATTTTATGAAACATTAACTCTCACAGCATTTTATTGAAAGGCCCAGTTCACAGAAGGCAGTACACACTGTCCATGTCAGTTACAAAACGAATCATGTAATGTTGTATGGGGCAGAGCTGCTGTTTGTTCCAAGATGCATGCAAAGAAATATGCTTGGTTTGCAGAATGTAGAATTATTAATGTTGTAATTGTTGGTGCATAAAGTAACTGCATGGCTTTAAAACATTAACAGTGTGTTTAAACAAGAGCAGTACTTTGGAGTTTATGATTTTTTACATGCTTAATTTTTGGTTTCAGAACACTATGTAACTATGATTTCTCTTTTGCATAGCTATACAAAATCTGGGAACTCTAAATTCCATGCTTCCGACAAACCAGTATACAGACATGCAGTAGTTTCATCATACAAGATTCATTTACTCTTGTCAGTACTTGAAAATATTTTTATATTCTCCTTAAAATTAAAAACTTGGAACCTTGCCGGATATACTCTCCTCCAGTCACAAAATCTGCAACTCTTAGCCCAGATGTAATGCTTTTGCTTATTTAAATAAATCCAGTGATGGCATGTTTCCAACTCTACACAGAAGGACTTGGGTTATATGTACTTTCAATTTCATTACAAATATTTCAGCTTTTTAACATGCAGTACTTGAGGCATGTGAGTTAATGTGGCAAAATGTTTTGGCATTCATGTGCCATTGTTTAACCATGCATTATTCCATTTTGACCGGACTGAAGCACCTCAATGTGGCAAAAAGAAAATCCATTGAGTGCAACATGTCATAAAATATGTGAAATTTACAATATTAATAAAAATATGTGTGCCACAAAATATAAACTTGGGCTTTTAATTGCAATTTGTGATGTTATTTCATGTATTTATACCTGGTATCTTTGACGATACTAAGAATTTTTATGCAGCAGTTTAAGTATAGTTGCACAATGTCATAATTATCATAATGTTTGCCTTGCATTCTTCAAAGGACCAGACAGATGCAAGTCTGAGAGTGCTAACTTGAAGCTATGGGGAAAGGTGTGACATTACATCTGACAACATTGTGATTTCTTCTTGTTGACATTTTTATGTTGTTGGAGAATTTCTTTGCCATGGTTTCCAGGGTAGTCCTCTGGATATAGCATGTAGTTTATCCAGTCTCTTATTGTTCTGTTTAGAATTTTTCATGGCTTCTTATTCAAAAACAGTAGTGAGGATGACTCCATAATGTTCTCAAAACATAAATCATATGACCTCTTATCATGGTGCTGTCCCATGACATGTTTTGTCTTGTTTCTGGTTCAAATGATCACACATTTCATCGCCAGTCGTAATATAGTTGAGATATTATTGAGTCCATCAAAACAGTTGTCTGTGTAAGACAGTCAAGCAAGGCACAACTGCCATAAAGATCTGAAAAATGTTTGCAGAACTGGTCAATCTGATGATATTAGCTTGTTTAATAAAAGTGTAATTAAACATTGTGATATATGTAAGCCATATGTTTCATATCAACGAAATTTTGTGATCCTACAGTTTGGAAAGTGTCAAGGGAATTTCCTCCACCCCCCTAATATATGACTGTTTAAGAAGCCACACCTCCACCAAAAAAGAGACACTTGTGGACTTGCAAAAATCAATCTACTATTTCTGTACTCCACCTCAGACACTTTTATCAGCCTCTTTTTTCTCCTGTACTCATCTTACCAAGAAAATGTTTGCTGTGGTGCAAAAATAAACAAGATCCAGTTACATGACTAGTGGAAGATTCCGTATTATAAGAGAAAACTTTTGAATTATAGAGGCAGGACAAAAGTACTGCATATTAAATTCTGAATCATTTAGGTATTTAAATAGTGCGTTTGAATTATTGGTCTGTGTTTAAAGTTGGCCAGTAATCTGAATTTTGTAGTATAGCCCAAAAGTAGTTTTTTACTGGGTGTGAAATTCTTTAGCACAAGAGTTATGATATGAGCTATCCATTATTAAAGTAAAGAGGTTTTGCTTTATATAATTTTGAAAAAGCATGAATTAAGTTTTTTTTTATTGCATGCAGATTTGCAGTATCATGGTATCATATTGTTGAAGAAATCATAAAACAGTGGGTACCCCTTGTAAGTGATGACTGTAGCTAGTATTTATGCATTTCTTTCATGGTTACATTGTGTGTGTGTGTGTGTTGAATTCTAGTGTACGAGTATTATGCTCCTTTTTTTTTTTAACGTATGCATGTCATTGTGTACTAGGTGACTGGGTGTTGCAGTTACCATAGTCATACAGTTGGAAGTTGTAATGGGCATTTGTTATGGATCCCCCCCCAGAAATCTTGGCAGTGACAAGTCAGGGTGCTGTCTTCAATGTCGAATATTATCACGTGTTACTTCTAGGACCAGACCAGAACTCGATACAGTTATTGACTTGTATTTATCATGTAGGTTTGTGTGTGTTTGCAACTGTAATGAAGCTGATACTGTCACAAGAGTGAATTTGGTTCTGAGTAAATAAGAATATCAGAAAATTAATTAGGTTACACTCCAAGCTCCTGTCGGAATAAACTGTTTTCTATTACCTTATTAGTTTTAATATGCTGGAAAATGCTGCTTAAAGTCTGAAAACACAAAGTGTGTGCCAGCTGTCATGCAGATAGTGCATTTTGAAGTGTGTTGATGTTTTTTCTTTTTCCACATAAATGATGTAATATAGCAATGAATGGAACTTCAGCAATAAATATATTATATCAATACCCACTTTGGTCCTTGTCTCAAAGTGCTGAAATGACTTTTGTGATATTTCTGTTCTGTTGGTACAGGATTTGACGCTTCCACGGCATGTGTGTACTTATACTATTAATGTATCGTACCAGATATTGACCAACTTGTGTATTTGTTTTCTGTGTCTGTTTCACAGAACGTATTTGTAGTGCAAAAATTTGTCTAGCAGTGAGAAAATGTGTGAGCATGAAATATGATGTGTGAATACATGCTGAATTTCAGACATGGCTGAGGAAGCAGGATGAATTACTTTTCAAAACACATTTTCTTGAACTATTTAAGTATGTGGTATTTAGGTGGAATGATCAGATATGGCAGTTTTATAATATTACAGGAATGTTGAAGTTTTTGTAGAATAACAAAACACACAAATCCAGCATTCAAAATTGTATAAGTAGATCTGCAACTTTGAATTGATGAGTCCTGTATTGAATTTTCTGATATACTTTTGTTACTTTCTTCATTCTTCTTGGACCAAAATAACAGAAAGTAAAGTGGGATTTAGGAGGATTGTAAACATTTATAATCCCGGATCAGTCCATTCAGAACACAGTAGGAGAAATAGTTTGTACATTTTGGAATTTCAATGTGTAATATTTTCCAATTTTTTGGTTTGTTATTATTATCCCGTCACTTGCGTATTGTGTTATGTTTGAGGTGTTCATTGTGGTGACTGAAGATGACCATCTTCTGGACTCTGATGTTACGTGGTCTTGTGGATGTGTACTGATGTATCAAAGGACCTCACTGCCTCCATAATCGGATGGATCAGCTTGCCATCCTGATGATAGCGGCAGAAGGTTTCTCTGAATTATCAGTGAGGGGTGACTAATACACAAGTAAGGAACTGGGTGGTACATTGATAGTATGCTGAATTATAAATGGCATAATTGTGTAATAGTGTTGCCTGGCACTATGGATGATTGCATTACACATGTAATACTGGCATGTCAGTTACAAACCCTTTTTTTTTAATTGTATTGTCATTCTATTAGTGAACAAATTGATGTGTCTTAACTAGGTTCCATAAAGAAATGTTACCACTTCATACAAAACCATTTTTGACTGTGGTGACTTTTTACTGATTTTCTTCAACCCATACCATAATAATAATAATACAATAGATTACAGTAATGTAATTTCCAATCGCCTTATAGTATTAGTGGTAGTTCCTTCAGGTGCATTGGACCCCTTGAGATATCTTGGGTTTTCATAACAAGGAGTACTGGGTCTTGTTATCTCTTATTATTCATTTTGTCATTTCCTGTTTTCCACATCCTTGTAAATCTTTTCTGCATGGCAGTTAAGATGTCATACCAGGTCATCATCAAGGTTCCTTGTATATAGTCTGTTCATCTTGTGTGCTGCCTTCCTCTTCTACAGCCATTTGTCAGGCCTAACATCAACTCTTTCTCCATGGAGTGTGCTGTGCACATTGTGTGTCCGAAATATTTCAGTTTGCTTGTGGCTAAAATTTGTAGGGAGTGCTTGGGTTTAATATGATTAATCACTGATGCAGTCATCTTTTTTCTGTCCATGGTACTCTGAGCAGTCTTCCCAGTTTACATAATTATTCTTTGATACTGCAACACCTCACCAGTTGATACAATATAAAATAAAATACATAGACACTGCAGTTTATTTCTTCCAGCAGTGGCATCTGCTCTGCATGGAACTGTGTTCGACTCTTACCCTGATGGTGGTTAAACTCATATTTCATTGTAAATAAGAAATAGTGAATGTAGATATTTCTCTTTGTTTGAGACTGTTCTCCAGTCTGGTGCATGTAATCAGAATTAATTCAAGACATGATAGTTTTCAGAATGAAGTGTTCTCCTTCCTCTTGTAACTTCATGTATAAATACATTGACTACTCTTGAAATTAGCAATTGTATAATTGTATTTCTTCCTTACAACATTGAGAGAATGAGGCCTGAATTTGTGTATATTCAATACCACTGTTCAAACATAACATACTTGTAGGTTGTAAATTTTTTAATTTTGTTGGTGAAATATGTTTATTTATCTTTAGTGAAATTAATAAATTATGTGAAAACCAGCAACTGTGGAACACCTGGAGATGGTGGTTTATCACACTTGATGAGACAGGGACCATTTTTAAACGTCTCCAACATGGCCTTGATATTTATTGCTGTTGTACCAACTGCCATGACACAAAAGGTTGGTCTAATGTCATCTTGTAAATATTTGTGTTCATACATTTTGAGCTAAGTGCTGTCGAGGCTTGGGACCACTTATAATAAGTTTCATGGACTGCTTTCCCATCAGTGGGACTCCAGGCTGTTCTGCCTGATATCTGATATAGATATTGATCCTACTTCGAAGGTTGCATCCAGACAGTTTTCAGTATTTAAGTGATTAGCGAGACAAAATATCTGTACTTTTTGTTATAGTACAAAGCTATTACATTAGTATTGAAGTATATCTGTTAAAGTTGCTAGGGCACTGCATTATTACAGAAGTTGTTTCAGCTGTCAGTATGTGTTCATTGTACTGAGTTTCAGTTGATTTGGCATGTGTGTATTGTAGAATAAAATAACAGGGTTCGTGTATCTTGTCCCAGAGCACAAAAGCTGTCACAGGATGTCTTGGCAGATGTGGGCTTTCTGTGCAATAAAGTTGGCATGTTCCAGGATGCAGCAAAAGACACACCCTGTTGTATTGAAATCTTAACCAGGTCAGCCTTCATGTTGGAGGTAGATATGTAAATATGCTGGTGATTCTGCAGTGCTTTTGCATAGTGTGGTGTTAGCAGCTTAGGACTAATATGAGTTGCACACACTGCCTAGTTTAATTTTCTTAACATAATTTGGTTTGAGAATATTTACTTCAGATTTGTGAGCTAAATATTTGAAATATTATTTGTATGTAATGTATGACATTTTGCAGTGAGATAATAGTGTGAGTAGTGTTGTCTGATATGTAAACTGACTTGAAATTTGAGATATTTGGTGTCTGATTTTGGTTGCTTGAAGGAATGTTTACTGCCTGAATGTCTTCACAAAGTGGAATAGTAAACCTGTATCTTTGCTGTGTGTATAGGTTGCTTTGAGTCCCAAGTTTGTAAAAGAGGTTTGACAGTTACTGGTGCAAATATGTGGGAAAACAGTAGAATTACTTTTATAATGTGACCAACATTAGATTACATAGCTGATTGAACTTGTTTGTGTCCCATGAACTCCGTAATTGATTCATGGCGTCCTGAATGTAACATTCCCCACCACTTGTAATTGAAAGTTTTTCAGAGCAATTTAGTTTTATCAGTTGCAAGTGGAAGTTTTACTCAAACTTTGTGAGAAAATGTAGTGAACTCTAAAAATAGAATATTCGCCCAAGGACCTCAGCTGAAATTTGGACATTTGGCTTGAAAAATGAAGCATTTTTCCAGTTTACTTTCCTGTTTGAAGAGTGCACTTTTATGTTAATTAACCACTTTTATCATCTGTCAGTGATTAATTTTCTTGATACAGTATTTTATACAGTTTAATAATAACTAAAAGATTTCTGTTTTTAGTTAATAATATAGACATTTTTATTTTACATCATGTGATTTTACAGTTTATACTGTGGCTTTCATTTAATTTATGGAAAACAGGTGAAAGGTATAAGGAGTATGTCAAGATTAGGGCCATGACAACTCAGTTTGGTGACTTGGCTACAGACTGGATGACTGAGGAATCGGGGTTCAATTCTTGGCATGGCCAAAGCATTTTTCTCTCTTCAACAAAGTCAAGATTGGCTGAGGGGCCCACCAAGCCCCATGTACGATAGGTACAGCGAACACGTGCTGAGGGCAGTGTGGCCTTGGGCACGATGCCACCTAATGCTGCACATTAAAAATGTACAGAGCATGCACGCTACATGTGTTCATTGCATGGTGCTAAGTTAAGCACAGGCACAACTACATTTACAGAAGTAATTTGTGTCTCACTGAACATTTTGAGAAAACAGTTTGTGTATATGTTTCTGTTCCTGTCAGCACCCTGATTTTTAGTGTATTACAGTTGTGTATATTTATTTTTGTATTGGCTGCATATCATTATCCTTTTAGTTAGGTTTTCAATATTGACATTCCTTATTGGGATAAGTATGTTTATTTCAATTTTATGAGGTTTGTTTATTTTAAGTATTTATGTACCTTTCAGTATTTTAGTATGATTTGCACCATTTCTATGGAACTATCCCTTAGGGATGTTTTTACCGTGGTGAGAGAGCAATTTGAGCAAAATTGGAGATCTTCATACACTGAAACATCAGATTTAAGTTACTTTTCTGTTACAGTCCGGGGTTCTCATGTTAGACTCTGAACTTAGACGTTGCCTTTGAATTAAATATCTTGAGGTGAAATTTGCATCTCTGTCCTCTAGTTTTGAGTTTAAAAGTTTATATCCTGGCTTAGTGCAGAGATCTCTCTCACGGTTTTGACCTCATCCTGCACCTTAATAATGTTTAGCGTAAGGTAAATTATTAATTTGGAAGTGTGTGTTGTCGCATGTGCATTCATTGTGAGTGGCTCCTGAACTTTCATAATGTAGCTTCTGAATGAATGGTTATGGATATGTATACAGTTGTTACATTGTGCATCTTGAAAACCAGGTCAGATGAAATGAGTTTTGCCTAATTGTATGTGGAGTCAGGATCAGGGTACATAGATGAGAACGTAATAACTTTCTTTCCATATTTGTGTCCTTTGTATAGTGCTGAAATTGGCAGCTGTATTGCACTGTTTGAAACATATGCGTATATACTCCCTAGCCAACAAGTTCCTACTAGACTTTCTGTGTGAAAGTGTTTATTATGCACATGCAATGCAAATCCATTGTGTAGATCATAGAGGAGCTCAATTTGTATTCCGATGTTGATTTTATGTACATGTGTTGTAATTTATTTAATCTTTTAAGATCATAGAGAATGCTCTTTGATATCGTATGTATTTAATTTTGAGTTACAATTAATTGCGCTTCACATCTTTACTTTGTAAGTTCCCATATGCATATAAAGGATTCCTGAGGTTGAAGTAGAGCAAGATTATGTGTAAGTTCTTTGTTTCAATACCAGTGGCTAAATAACCAGGGCTTACTCTCTGTTATCAGTTAACGGTACACCGCACTGACTTCTTCTGTTATTCAACACACTGTTCATAGTGATTGTGCTAAAAGTGACTTAGAGTTAAATTATGCGGTGAAGTGTAAGATTGATGACTGCAGCATTTGCCCTTTGATTTATTTCCTGTCGTATGTATCTTGGGTTTGAGTCTTCATATGTCATCCTAGAGGAAGATAAAACTGGGAATTTTCAGAACAAGTGATGATGAATATTTGGACCTAAAAGATAGGAAGCAAGAGGAGGGTGAGGAAATTGCATAATGAGTAGTTTCATAATTTATACTCTTCACCAAATCAAAGGATAAAATGTAGCGTGGATGTTAGAGATGAGAGATGCATGAAATAGTTCGTTTGGAAACCATGAATGGTAGAGACCTCTTGGAAGGTGTAGGCACAAATGGGAGGACAGTATTAAAATGTATCTTGAATACACATTGTTTGGGGGTTTGGCCTGGATTTCTGTTACCCAGGAGACCAGTTTCAGGCTGTGGGTGAACGCAGTAAAACACTTTTTTGTTTCATGAGATGTGACAGTTTTTTTGGTCAGCTAATTAACTGTTCTGAAGGAAGACTGCTCCTTACTTGTTACTGATTGTCAGTATCTTTAAAGTTTCTATTTATGATACCTTGAGGTCCAAGACTTTTGAAGAAGGAAAGCACTGGTTATGATTAACCGACTGTTGTGATCTGAAATGTGTTATGTTTTCATTTGAGTGTGTGGCAGTTCATAATCGTGTAATCTCACCAGTATGTAGACCTTGTGAGTTTTATTTTCTTTCTGCCTGCATTGATTTGTAGTGTGGTTTGTCACAGTTGGAAGAAATTGGTGATCATGGACTTGAATAATACTAATCATGACTGGATGCAGGTGGTTTTCAGTATTTGCTTGTATGTACATTAGTTAATGAAGATCAGTCTTCACACAGAAGTGATAATACTACATTTGTATCTGATTCAGGCCATAATTACCATCACACAGTAAAGGAATTTGTTCAACTCTTGACCAATTCTGTCCCTTTGGTGCCATCTGATC
>Ga0131853_10001823_pt1 | contig 38048 bp, 58 predicted proteins | sample TergutLab28metaG_FD_92764 | JGI IMG/M metagenome (GOLD analysis project Ga0131853, IMG submission 92764) | Labiotermes labralis P1 segment gut microbial communities from Petit-Saut dam, French Guiana - Lab288 P1 (version 2) (version 2) | ecosystem: Host-associated > Arthropoda: Insects >... | reverse complement strand
TCGTCCGTTAGAATGATGGCCTTGGATCCGCAGCTCCGTATGACACCGAATTCCACCAGAGGGAGAAAGTCACGGGCGGGGTAGAAGCCGACAGACACGTATTTGGTCTAGTTTGTATTTAGGAAAAACAGACGCCTCAGCAGCACACTCTGGGGATCGAATGCAGGATTGGCTGCCCAGTAGGTACATATATCACTGTAGGTCGAACAGGCGTCAGGCGGCAACTGCTGCTCTTCCTCCGTGCGGAGGTTTCTCTTCCCCCTCCACCGCTTGAGAGCAGCCGCAACTTCGGAAGCCAAATGTTTACTAGTGGACGCCATCGCAGCAGGAAGCAGAGTGATGTGAGTGACAACGACCTTGTCCAGTATATTCCAAAGCTGCAACAAAGGTCTCAGTATGACGTGTCATGTCAGCAGGGCATTGGACATATGCTTTATTTTCAGACAGTACATCAACTAATCGTAAAGGGAATGCGGGGTTTTGGTTGCTTAAGAGAATCTGGGAGACTTGTGGCATGGCAATGTACTCCAGCGTTTGTGATTGAAAGAGACGGAGGGGGGCATGCGAGATCCTCTAATTTATGGATCGGCCGTCCCGTCAGTCAGGCGAGGAATGTACATTTTGAGAGGCCGTAGGCGTAGAGGTGTGCGAAACCGGCCACGGCCTCTGCAAGGACCGTGTGCAACTCTTTATATTCTGTATGTCCTTTGGCCTAATTCAGGCCGTCTTCTGAGGAGCCGTGATCCCCCATCTTTTAGGGGCCCTTGAAACGGAAAGTTTCGGCTTCATTGGCGCTGGCCACAGAAAGATCCTTTACGACCGTCTCGTTCTTCCGCCCCTGCAAAATCTCGAATACAATCAAGACTTCCCACCCTCCTACAGTCATGTTATATTAGTACTAATTAAATCGGGCATAGTACCTACCTTTTACAGGCAGCTGTGACAGCATTGACCCCAGCCGCCCCGAAACTTATATGTCCCGAATTCGGCAGTGAAAAGCCGCTCCACCCGCTGGTCTGCATGGTTGCAAGCATTGAAGAGCGAGATGAATTCATGCGGCATGTAGCCCCGATCCATGTAGAGGGCGAATAGACAGCAATACTTTCCGCAGACGTCGGTCGTCAGGTCTTGCAAATGTCGCCTGTTATAGTCCCAGGTCGCGCAGTTGCGTTTGATGATTTTCTGGATGCTGGGAACAAGCGGTGGGATGCCATATGAATCAAATTATTAGGCACTCGAAGATTTGGGCCTTAAATGCACGGCAGTAGTAATGCTGGAGTTTTATCCCATATTATGAAAAAGGATCGGCTTTCGACAACTTTTTCGAGGTCATTCATCAGGGTAGCAGCCCCGTACAGTCTGGTAGGGTGCCACCGTACAGTCTGGTAAAGGTTCCTCCTAGGCTCCCCTTCACCCCTGGACGGTTCCGTGCAATAGTGGTGTAAGTCGAAAAGTTGGGAAAGAGTGTAAGAGTGGTGCATGAACCATATCCCACATTATTAAAAAGGATTGGCCGCCGTACTGTTTGGTAGGGTGAAGCCGTAAGTCCAGTAGAGGTTTCTCCGTAGCCCCTACTCCAAAATTTCGACAAGCCTCCGTGCTGACTGGTAGAGGTGTGGGTTGAGTGCAAGAGAGACCTAAATGCGTCCCGCGCACTGCTCGTTCTTGAGAACAATATTATTAAAAAGGATAGGTTATAAGTGTGTGCCCTCCGTCAAGTCTGGTAGCGTGGCCTCCGTACAGACTGGTAAAGGTGTGGGTTGGGTGCAAGAGAGCCCTAAATGCGTCCAGCGCACTGCTCGTTCTTGAACACAATATTAAATTGGCAGGCCCCGTACAGTCTGGTATTGTGGTTCCTCTGTAGCCGATCCCAACGTGGAGTGCAAGAATGGTGAAAAGTGGGCCCCAGCACGACTATTTCTTGAGCATTATAATAATATTAAAAAGGGATCGGCAGCCTACGTCCCCCTTTCCCCAATGGCGTAAGTTTGGCCTCGTTCATGAACATAATAATAATATTAAAAAGGGTCGGGCCTTTGAAAATTTTTTAACTGATGGTGAAAATCAGCAATGTGCGGCAGCCGCCGTCCATGTTGCGGGCGGACGCTAAGTTTGGAATTAAAACGTCCAATATGTTACAGAGACGCATGGACGTTGTACCTGTGAGGAAGTGTAGGAAAAGGGATACAAGGTGCGAGCAAAACAGTCATTAGGTTAAAGAACAAAGAACTGTGCATTATTATTTGCAAATAGAGGGTCATGGATGCAAGTCCTATAACTAGGAGGAATGCCAATATTTCTAGAAGGAAAAACAAATACACATCAAATAGCCTTTAATGTACACATAAATACATCATCATAAAGAGTCTATTGCAGAAATTTCGGACGTCCGAACGTTGGAGGAGGGGGAGTAGGGGGAGGAGTAGGAGGAATGGCAACGGTATGGTCGCCGTTTATATAGGTACGATGCCTTGTGTCCTCTCTAGTTCCCTGTGTTCATTGTTGTATGGGAGGAGGATGGTCCTGAGGTAGCGAACTATCCGCGTCGTACGTAATGTGCCAGTATTTGAGAAGGTCTACCACGTTAAGCACCACTAGCAGGGGCTGGAATACCTAATAAAGTAATTTTACCCAATTCATTGCATAACATATTATAACGCCGTCCGGGTGTTTCCACGTGTGTGCCAGGGATATCCTCGTTCGCTAGAAGCAAGATTCGCCTCAGGTATTTCAAATTGTTGCGCTCGGGTAGACGCATGGCTAGCATTTTGTGAGCTGTCACGACATCGTTCATACTTACGTATAATTGGCGCAAACATGTCGAATAATGGATGAATGGATCCCATCGTGTCAATAACTGTAGGATCTGTTTCCAAGACATTCGTATGGTTTCCTGCTCCTCCTTTTACACGTCCGGCTCAAAGTGGTGGAAGTCGTACTTACCTATGGAGAAGACGAGGGGTGGTAACCAGACCCAGGCGTGTCGATCCACCTGTAGGAATTCAAGAGGATGTTCGTGGGGTGACCGGACCAGGCGAACTTCGTCGATGCCAAAAGTGCTGTCCTCCTTCTCCCACATTTCCTATCCACTTTGAGCGCACGTGACAGGTGTGGTAATAAGCGACTGAAACAAACAAAGAACATGACGTCAGCATCCATCAGGAATAAATAGGAGCTCCCTTGTACTTGTCAGCTAGAGTGTGGTAGACTCAATGGGCTGGGAATCGTACGTATTATTCTGACAACAGCAGTGGTAACTGATATAAGTGCTCTGCTGTGTCAAACCTAAATAGTTGTGTTGTATCTTGGTTCTAAAACTTACAGAGAGAAAAGAAAATCATGGCTCGCAGATTCGAGATTGTGGACGCAAATACGAGATAGTACAGGTGGTTCAATGCTGTAGGAAGGCAGATTACCGTGCGTTTAATATCCCCTTCACGTAATAGTAATCCCGTAACATATTTCCTAGGCAGTGTGAACGATCTCATTGAGCACGCGTTACGCAATGTAGATGATAGTGATATGGTGGATATGACAATTCAAAATCAGGTGAAACAAAATCACAAGCCTATCGGAATCAGTTATCCGCAGACGTGATATGGAGTGTGTTTGAAAAAGTCTCCCAGTCTAATTCTAGATTCAATGCCCTGGACACATTTGTCGTAACCGTGCATTCGGTCACGATGACCGTCGATTTTGGTAAAAATGTACTTAAGAGCAGAGGCATACCGCTCTCCGTAATTGCGCACCTCAAGAGTAGTGGAGGTGAAATCAGAAGAGAACTGCTTAGCGCATGCCTTGGTAATAGCGAATGCAAAGGTAGATAAAGACCCAACAGGAAGATACGCCAAGTAGTGCAAACCCTACTCGAGACTACCGGCATAGATATGTCTAAAGGTGCGGTGATTCCCGAATTAGTCCGTTTCAAGGTACATTTTTCGGGGTATATGATAGTCGTCTACCACGGTCTGAGTTGCGAAGATATAATGTCCGAAGTGCAGGTAGACTCAACTAAAAGACTTAATATACTGTATGATGATGTCGAACGACGTTATCCTATGATCGCTAAATTTACTGGTGCCATGGTTATAAAGTACGTGTGTACAGGGTGCAACAAGGCATGTACAAGTGACGTCACGCACGCCTGCGACCAGACGTGTAGCGACTGCAGGGCCTGCCCCCGTGCGCATTCTTGGATATTCGAATAGCCTGTGCGGAGTTCAATAGGCACTTTAGAAGTCACACTTGTTTCGCTTACCACAAACAGAGCACTTAACAGAAACGTTCTGTGTGCGAACGAAAACGATGTTGCGTGACGTGTAGATGGGTCGTGACGCACAGGAATTAAGGGTGTAAGAAACGTTTCTGCGAGAATTGTAAGGAGAACAAAGAGATAGGTCACTGAAAGACACTTTACCCCCCGCAGGTGATATGGTACTGTACGTATTCTACGATTTCGAGACCACCCAAAATACCGAGTACACGGACAAGGCTAAATTACACGTCCCTAATTTCGTCTACGTAAACAGTTCTATTCGCAGTGGGAGGAAGTGGAAGACGAGGAGTGCGGCGATGTGGTACGAGAAAGCACTCGTTCTGGGAAGATCATTTGGGGGAGCTGCGTTCATATCTAACGAAACCACGCCACTGGGCCAATAAGATCGTCGCCATAGCACATAATGCCCAGGCAATCGACCTTCATTTCATCCTGAATAAGGTCATCCAGCTAAAATGGAAACCGGAACTTATTATGATCGGGTTGAAGATAATGCGCTTGAAATTGGAGCATCTATTGTTCCTTGATAGTGTGTCCTTCCTCCCCTACCCTCTGTGTAAGCAGCCCGAGACGTAGATCCGTCGACCTCCAAAACGTGGTACCCTCATTGTTTCAACACTAAGGAACACCTCGATTACATAAACCTTATTCCCGAAGGGAGAGGAGGGAGTTCCTCGTGTGGTACGAGAGCCAGTAATCAGAGCTTTTCGACAACAGTCACGTTCTTGAAAAACACAATCAAGACGACGTCACGGTCCTAAGAGAGGCGTGCTGAGCCTTCAGACACGAATTCATGCAAATTGGTAACATAGACGTATTTCTCGAGTCGATAACGATCGCGTCGGCTTACAATAAGGTGTTGCGTAAACGATCCCTGCAGCCCGACACAATCGGATTCATACCTACATGGGGGTACACGTGAAATAACAACTTGGGCAAGAAGGCATTGATGTCACTGCTGCATATAGAAAAGACTGCCGGTGTAAAGTTAATGCACTGTCGCAACGGTCGCGATTACAGGTTGCCTGAAGAGCCTAGTATCAGTGGTGACGGTTATTGCCACGAGACACGCACAGCCTACGAGTTCTTTGGTTGCTACTATCACGGCCATCCGTGCTAGCCGTTCCGTGACGTCACCACCCTCAAAGGCGACAGGCTAGCATTACACTATGAGCGAACCATGTGGCGTATCGAGCAGATAAGGCGAACGGTATACCTGGTCAAGTTCCAATGGGAATGTGAGTTTGACGGTGCAGGGAGGCCCGCTCATCCCATAGTGCAACAGAGTCCGCTGCGTACACGTGATGTTCTATACGAGAGAAGAAATGAGGCCATGCGTCTAGACTATAAGGCTCGGGAGAATGAGACAATACAATATGTTGACGTCATGAGCCTCTATCCTTACATATGTAAGTACTTGAAGTTCCCCGTCATTCATGATATCATTCATGTAGGCGATGCGTGTGAGGATAGAGAAGCATGCCTACGTATGGATGTTCTGATCAAATGTTCGATCGTTCCCCCAGAGAAGTTGTATCACACCGTCCTCCCTTTCAGATGTAATAATAAACTCATATTTTGCCTTTGTAGAACGTGCGCCCTCACCTCCTAAAGTGAGGAATTTATGAGGTCTACAAGTACCAGGTCATACAATACAGCTCCGACACAGGCGAGGGCGGAATTTTCGTCGCCTATATAAGCACGTTTTTGAAACTGAAAGCGGAGGCTAGCGGTTATCTCGTCTGGGTCCACAGTCACGAAGTCGAGGACCGCTATGTGGAATCGTTTTGGCAGAGTGAAGGGATACGGCTAGATAAGGAAGCGATCAGGTATAACGCTGCCAAACGGGGTCTGGCCAAACTATGTCTCAACTCGTTTGGGGCAAATTGACGGAGAGAAACGATCGCAAAATTACGAAAATTATCACGGAACCGAGAGAACTGTATGGATTCCTACCCACGACCGGCGTCGAGGTGATGAACCTCCTGTTTGCCAGCGATGACGTAGTCTGGATGTCGTGGAAGTATTGTGCAGGGGAAGACGTGCCTAGTCTGCGTCATACGAACGAGGTGATAGGAGCTTACGTCACTGACAGGGCAAAAAACCATCTTTATCGCTATCTCGACCGGCTGCGAGAGAACGCGATCTATTGACACGGATTCTGTGGTATACTTAAAGCCGAGGGGTGAACCCCCACTGATTGAAACGGGGGACAAATTGGGGGACATGAATTCCGATTTGCGCCCCTCAGAGCGTATTTCGGAATTTGTGAGTGGTAGGCCAAAGAACTACGCGTAAAGGGTGCCGAACGCGGAAGGTCGACAAAATACTGTGTGTAATGTCATGGGCATAACCCTCAATTACAAGGCGTCGAAAATGGTAAACTTTGTTGTCATCAGGGTTACTATTTTGATAGGGAACGAGGGGGATGATCCCTACGTCGTAAATGTATAGAAGAAAAGAAGATCAAACGCAAGAGAAAGGGGGCGGAACCGTCTCAATTGTCACCGAACACGAAGAGAAAATCTACAGAAAATCGATTTTCAAGAGTCGGCGCTTGGGTGACAATTCGTCTGTCTCTTTTGGGTTTAAATATGGGGTTGTGTAGGTTCGTGTCATAAACCTGACCATCCATGAGTGTTGATAATCTAAAATTGAAACTTCCGTTCTCGTGTATAGTGAGCGGACGTAGTGCTTCGGGCAACACGTCATTTTGCATACGTCTGCTACAGAACCTCGACTCAATGTGCACCGAACGCGAATTCGGTGGCGGCATAATCTGGTGACATAGAGAGAAGACTGCTTTTCCGAAACTTAGGCTGTTGCCCTCAAACACCATATATCAGGAAGGCGTACCGGAGAAAATAGATAGTTGTGGTAAACCGTGCCTCGCGATCCTACAAGATCTGTTAAACGAAGTTTATTTTAGCAAGTGTTGATATGTTTAGGAAAGGCAGCCTTCACAGAAATATCAGCGTGATTTTGATTACGCAAAATCTGATTCATCAGGGCCGCTACTGTAGAGATATATCGCTGAATGCCCATTGTTTGGTCACGTTGAAAAACGTCAGATATAAGAAACATTTCGCGTAATTGACCCAACAGTTGTAACCCGAAGATAGTCTTGGGCTGTATGACGCATGACAGGATGCGACACAAAGACGCCACTACTACCTAATCTTGGATCTGACAAAAGAAACGGACGACGTTCTGCTGGTTCGAACCAACATATTCCCGGAAGAATATCCCCCAGTCGTGTACTCCCATATAGGCGATGAAGCGTATGAGATCGAATTACCACGCCTTTCACGTGCTGGAGACGGCCGAACCTGGATTACGTAAATCCCTAATAACCAACTGTGACACTGTGAACTGTATAAGCGAGTGCGTGTTGAACGTGCTAAACGGCAATTAAAAATAGTCAGACCCTAACACGCGCAAGCCACAAATGTATAAGTCAGTGCATCGCTAGTTCGCTGACTAGCACGTGTCCTTTTCCGGCAAGCAGCGACTCATAGTGTAGCGCGGTACATTTCTTCTGCCCTACAGTGCGCCATACTGCCAACGATCGCCAGCTTAATATTTAAGCCCAGAAGGAAATGTTACTATGATGTACCTCGTCCGGGGGGTGGGGACGACAAACGACGTGCCCTCGCCTCCCGGGAGGAAGAAACGTGCAAAACACCATCCGTATGAAGAATGGGTTAAGATGCGTCATAAGATTCACGAGGCCGATATCAGAAGGAAAACTCGGACAAAGGCTATCTCTGATTTCCTAAGACGAGTAATGCCCGACAGGGACCTGCCCTCCTACCCCGAGCCAGATTTAGCAAACAGTTGATTGTCCCTAAAGTCGAATAGAAAACGCCACGACGCGGCCCTTTCTCGCCAATTCCTTCGACAGAGATGGAGACTCTTAAACAAAGATATGATGATTATGACGTCACGCAGGAGGATGAAGAAAATATCGGAACCTTAGCTAGACCCCCGAGGGGTTTTCTCGATACACAATACGGTATCCGTAGGAATGGCGAGCAATTAATGATTGGTAATTCCCCAGTGTTTATAGATACAGATGATAATGTAACCATTAAGGGGACCGAGTTTAAAGGGACGAAGGGGCTTTGGGAAATATTGAAGAGTAAGAATGTGAATACCGAACTTATCGGCAAGGAGGAACTAAAGACATATAAAAATATAGTCATTGGCTAACAATCATTTGACTAGATATCAGCTGGCTATACCATTAATATAACGCGAGGAAAGAAATTTCGCGTGGTCAGTGTGCCCCTCTTCGCGAAACCCAAGGGAAGGGTTGTCGAATCAGCCTTAATTCGTAGGTGCGTAAAGTATTAATGACAACTATTAACAAATTATATTATGACCCGGCCAGACCGTAGGACTTCTCGACTCTGCAGGAGTTTCGACCGGCCACGGCGGCAGCGAAGAAGAAAGGTAAACCGATCCCCGGGGCAAAATTAATTCTGTTGACGTAATCAGAGCCTCGTTATAGAAACAGGATGTCTATACGCTTCAAATCAGGCGAGAAAGCGTTTTGCACGTAATCACTATAAAGTGACTAACTTGATGGAAGTGTGGGAATGCGACATACAGGATGTACATGCCTACGCAAAAATATAATGATAATTACAGACACATTTTTTCGGTAACAGATGTATTGTCGAAATATCTACATATGATAAATTTAATTTCAAAGAGCGGGCCTTCTGCTGCTATGGCATTTTGGTCCATATTCGATGACCCGAAAACCGCCGCCGCCCAATAGAGGTGCGCAATGATAAGGGCACGGAATTTCTAAATAAGCATTGTCAGGACAGTTACGGGAAGAGGGGAGCATTCAGTTTCAGGTGTGCAGGAACCCCGACTTGTAATGTGCTCTCGTGGATCGCGTGTATCGCACGATTCGCGGTAGGATCTATAAATATTTTACACATAGAAATAAATATAGATATAACGATGTCGTACCAAAATTTGTCAAGGCCTCGCGAGTCACCGATTCAGACGTGCTTCCATTTGGAAGAAAATGGAGGCTAGGAGAGAGGAGAGAGTTCTCGTCGCGAAAGCGACGTTTCAGGTGGGCAACAGGTTCGCATCAGCAAAGAGTAGATGCAATTTACCAAGGCTGCCGAACAGAATTTCAGCATAGAAATTTTCAGGGTCGCGAAAGTGATTGAGAGGCTGCCAGGTGCCGTATGTGAACTGCAGGATTTAAATGGCACGCCCATAGAAGATCAGTTTTATCGCGAGGAACAGACCCCGTACGAATACCTGACCAGACCTCCTAAAAAATGGATAAATTACTGGACAAGAGGGTCAGACGCGGCATTCGTTAATATCTCGTCCGTTAGCGAGATTACATTAAGGACTTCGACATTTGTGTGCGTGAACCTAGCATGAATAGTATTTAAGTATGGCGACGCAGAGCCACTTTACGTCACTCTGTAATGCAACGCCTCGCGTGACATTTACGAACAGAATACTCACGCCGATTTCACGGTGAAAGTGTCTCAGTCTGTCGAACTGGTTTCGACCTCCAATTGGGAGAAGGGGCTTTGTGAAATTTCGTGTCCCTCGCATCCCATGGGGAGGAGGAAACCACCGCCCTAATATACTGTAATTTGATATCGCCGCAGTTTGTGGGCGACAGAACCGTCCGCAGCATGCGAACATTCGTCTTCTCCTCATCTTCGTGCTAACGCGAGTTTCAAAACGTTTATTGTGTGCCTGTCGAGCAGCGCAGATTTCAGGAAATTCGTAAAGAGTTCCTGACGACCGAGGTGTTGCGCATCATCTTCGAGGACAGCACGACGCCCACAAAATTGGTGCTTCATTCAGTCGAATTTTAGATTGAACGCCCTGGACATGTTGGTAGAACCCGTTCATTCGGTCAGGATGCCCATAGGGATCGGTATATATGCAATCACGCACAGGGGTAAACCGCTCTACGTAATGGCGCACATGAAGAAAAGTATCGTGGAAATGAAAGCAGAGGAAAAGTGCTTAGCACATTCCTTGGCAATAGCGATTGCAAAGGTAGATTAAGACCCGAAATATAAGGCGTATATACAAGGCAGGAAGATACGACCTGTAGTCCAAAATCTACTCGAGACGGCCGGCATAGATCTGACTAACGGTACGGAGATTCCCGAATTCGTCCGCTTCCAGGAACATTAACGGGAGTATAAGATAGTCGTCTACCAGTGTCTGAGCTGCGATAACATGTTCGAATGGGAGGTAGAATCAACTAACAGACTTAATGTACTTTACGATGATGTCGCACGACATTATCACGTGATTGGTAAATTTACTGGTTCCTTGGCCAGAACGTACGTGTGTAAAGAGTGCCACAAAGCGTGTACAAGTGATGTCACGCACGCCTGCGGCCAGACGTGTAGCGACTCTGTGGAATGCCACTCGTGCGCATTCTCCAACGTACGAATTCACCGCTTAAATTGCAATAGTCACTTTCGAATTCACACGTGTTTCGCGAACCACAAACAGAAACGTTCCGTGTGCGAACGGAAATGATTTTGCGCGACGTGTAGAGGGGTCGTGACGTGCGGAGGGGTCGTGACGTGCGGAAATCACGAGTATGACACAGCGGTACTCCGATAAATGTAAGAAGAACAAAGAGATAGTTCACCTGTGCTATATGAGACCGCTGAAGGATGAGTTGCACACCGCTAGCGATAAGGTACTTACGTCTTCTACGATTTCGGAAACAACCAAAACACCGAGAACACGGCCGAGGATAAATTACATGTACCTAACACCGTCTGCGTGCAACAGTTTTGTGCGCGCTGCGAGCATATTGAAGACAGGGACTGCGTGCGATGCGGTAAGAGGAAACATTCGTCCTGGTAAGATACTGTGGGGGAGCTGCTTACATATCTAACCAAACCACGCCCCTGGGACAAGATCGTAGCTATAGCACATAATACCAAGACGTTCGACCTTCATTTCGTATTGAATATGGCGATTCTGCAGATATGGAAACCCGAAATCATAAGGAACGGGCCAAAGATTATGTGCATTTAAGTGGAGCTTCAAGTGTACCTGGATAGCGTATCGTATTTTCCGTGCCCTCTGCGTAAGTTGCACGAGGCCTACGGTCAGAAAGCCTCCAAATCGCGTTAACCTCATTATTTCAACACTGAGAAGAACCTCGATTACATAGGTCCTATCTCCGACATTAAGTATTATGGCGTGAATCAGATGGGCGAGGAGGAGAGGAGTGAGTATCTCGCGTGGTATGAGAGCCAGATATCAGAGATATTCGACAACAGGCGCATGCTTGGAAAATAATCTCAAGACGACATTACGGTCCTAAGACAGTCGTGTCGTATCTTCAGGCGCGAATTCATGCAAATTGGGAGCATAGACGTATTTATCGAGTCGATAGCGATCGCGTCGGCATGCAATAAGGTGTTGCGTATACGATTCCCACAGCCCGATACAATCTAACACATACATATAGGGGGGTACCCGTGCAATAACAATTATCGTAAGAAGACTTTAATGTGGCTACTGCTTATGGAAGAAACTGACGGTGTGGAAAGAAAGCACTGTCGCAACGGTCGCGGGTACATGTTGCCCGAATTGCTCCTCTTTTGCGTAGTTGTTTACTGCCCCGGAACACGAACAGTCTACGAGTTCGTTGGTTGCTTCTATCACGGCCACACGTGCCATTCGTTCCGTGACTTCACCACCCTGAGAAGCGATACGCTAGTGGAACGCTAAGAACAAATTTGTCGCGTGTGGGATACCTGGAAAAGTTCCAATGGGAACGCGAGTTTGACGATGCGGGGATGCCCGCAGTGAAACAGAGTCCGTTGCGTACACGTGATGCCCGGTACGGGGGTTGAATCGAGGCCATGCGTCTCCACTATAAGGCATGCGAGAATGAGACCATTCAATACGTCGACGTCATGAGCCTCTACCCGTTCATATTACAAGTTCCCCGTTGCCATCCCATCGTTCACGTAGGCAATGATTGTAAGGATATAGAAGCGAGCATGCATAAAAAGGCCTGATCAAATATTCAATCTTTCCGCCAGAGAAGTTGTTTCACCCCATCCTCCCTTTCAGATGTTGAGGATTGTGTCCATACCCGAAATGAGGATCGTGTTCTCACCGGTAAGCGGGTAATGGACGAGGTGAGGCTGGCCATTGAAAAGGTGTTCATGATAAGCGAGATATATGAGGTGTACTAGTATCAAGTCATGCAGTAAAAACACGAAATAGGCGAAAGCGGAGACTAGCGGTTATCCCGGCTGTGTCCACAGTCCCGAATTCGAGGACCGATATGTGGACGCGTTTTGGCAGAGTGAAGGGATATGGCAAGGTAAGGAAGCGATAAGGTATAACGCTGCCAAATGGGGTCTGGCCAAACTCCGTCTCAAAACCATGTGGAGGAAATTTGTGGAGAGAAACGATCGAACTATGACAAAACTTATCACGGAACCGAAAGACCAGTATGGGGTCCTAGCCACGCCCGGTGTCGAGGTGATGAACCTCGCGTTTCCCAGCGATGACATAGTCTAAATTTCGTGGAAGTATATTGCAGAGGAGGACGTGCCTTATCTGCGTCATACGAACGAGGGAATTGGGGCTTTCTTCAGCGCCGGGGCAAATATCCACCTGTATCTCTACCTCGACCGGCTGCAAGAGAACGCGATATATTTTGACAGGAACCCTGTGATATACTTTCAGCCGAGGGGTGAATCCCCACTGATCAAAACGGGGTAAAGTTTGGGAGACCTGAACTCCGAGTTTCGCTCCTCAGAGAGCATTTCGGAATTTGTGAATGGCGGGCCAAAGAACTACACGTGCAGAGTGCCCGATACCAGGGACGATCGAGTAAAGACTGTGTGTAAAGTAGGGGCATTACCCCCAATTATAACGCGGCGCAATTGTTAAATTTCGATGGTTTTTGGGACATGATTCTGGGGGTTTTACCCCCTCTTGTAAATGTACACGCAAAACATAAGATTAAGCGTAAGCGAAAGGGGGGCGAAACAGTAGCGATACTCACCGAAATGGAAAAAAATTCTACAGGAAATCGTTTTTTCAAGAGGCGGCGGTTAGGTCATAATACGTCCGTCACGTTTGGGTGTAAGTAGGTGGAGGGTGGGAGAGCGTTGTGTCATAGAACCCTGACAATTCAAGCATGCGTTTTCGTGTATAGTGAGCGGTTCAAGCAAGTCGTGTAAAACGTCGATCTGCATATGGTTTTTACAGAACCTCGACGCCCTCTACACTGAACGCGAATTCGGCGGCAGCATAATCTGGTGTTACAGTGAGAAGTGTGTCGTGCCGCAGTGTTAGCAATTGTCCTCAAACACAACATATGACGAGGGCGTGCCGCAGAATATCGGTGGTGGCAGCAAACCGCGCCTCATGATAATCTATTCGAAGCAAGTGTGTGACTTGTTTACGGGAGGCAGTCATCACTGATATATCAGCGTGATATTAATTACGCAAAATCTCTTTCATCAGGGGCGCTACTGTACAGACATCGTTGTATGCCCATTATGTTGTCGCGTTGAAAATCGTCCGAGATAAGAAGAACTTCATGTACCTGGCCAATCAAGTGTATCCCGAAGAGAGTCTCGGACTGTATAATGCCTACCTGGATGCGACAAAAAGAACACACGGCTACCTAATCTTAGATTTGTCACAAGACACGGATGACGGTATCCGGTTTCGAACCGACAGATACTGCGAAGAAAATCCTCCAGTCATGTACTCCGATATAGGCGATGAAGCGTGTGAAGTCGAATTACCACACCCTTCACGTGCTCAAGACGGCCGAAACTAGAATGCGTAAAGCCCTCGTAACTAATTGTAACAGGAAACTCGTGAACTGTGTAAGCGAATGCGTGTAGAACGTGCTAAACAGCAATTTAAAATTGTCGGAATTTAACACGCGCAAGCTGCAAAAACACATTCAGCAATTCGCAAGGTCGCCGACAGGCACGTGCCCTACTAGGGCAAGAAGAGACTCACAGTACAGGGGGATGGATTTCTGCTGCCCCTACTGAGCGCCTAACTGCGAACGATCACCAGCTTAAACTTTATGGCCCGGTAAAAAAAGTTACTTAAATTGTACCTCGTCCCGGCGGATCATTATCATAGGCGGCTACGCCGCCCCTCGACTCGCGAGGGTAAAAAGAAAACACCATCCGTATGAAGAGTGGTTAAAGATGCGTCATAAGATTCACGAGGCCGATATCATACGGAAGACGCGGACGAAAGGATATCTCAGATTTCCTAAGACGAGTGATGCCCGACAGGGTTCTGCCCTCCTCCACCGTGCCTGAGCCTGAGCTAGGCAAATAACAGTTGATTGTCCCTAATGTCGAGGCGAAAACCAGGGGCCCCCTCCCACTTCCTTCGACATCGAACCGTAAACCGTAATATGATGACGTCACGGAGGAGGAGCGGGCAAAGATGGAAGAAGAAGAAACAATATCTAGGCCACCGAGGCTTTTTCTCCACACAAAATACGGTACCATGAGGATGGCGCGCAATTGTTGATTGGTGATTCCCCCGTATTTATAAATCCCGATGATAATATCACAATTAAGGGAACAGTGTTTAGAGGGACGGAGTGGTTGTGGGAATTGCTGGCCCGTAAGAATGTGAATACGGAACTTGTAGGCAAGGAGGAACTGAAGACATTTTAAAAACATTGATATTTTTAACGCTCATTTGACTAGATATCAGCCTTGTGATAACATTAATGTAACGCCAGGAAACAAATTTCGCGATGACATTGCGTCTCTCTTCGCGAAACTGAAGGGATGGGGTGTCGAATCAGGTTTACGTTGTAAGTGGGTAAAACATTAATGACAACTATTAGCAGATTATATTATGACGGGCCCAGACCTTCGGGCTTCTCGACTCTGCGGAAGCTTCGGTCGGCCACGGTGAAGAAAAGTAAACCGAAGTCTGACGACGTCATCACAGACTGGTTAGTGAAGCGGAATGCCTATGGGCTTCTTGGGCCGGTGAGGAAGCATTTTGCACGTAATTCCTGTACAGTGTCTTACGTGATGAACGTGTGGGAATGCGATCTTTTGGATGTACAGGCCTACGCAAAATATAACGATAATTACAGATACATACTTTCGGTAATAGAAGTATTCTCGAAATATCTACATCTGATTCCCATAAAGATAAAGAGGGGGCCGTCTGTCGCTACAGCGTTTCGTTAAATTTTCGACGACCCAAAATATTCGACAAGACTACGCCCAATATGGGTGTGCACTGATAAGGGCCAGGAATTTCTAAATAAACATTTTCAGGACATGTTACGGGACGTGGGTGGGGGCATTCAGTTTCATGTGTGCAGGAACCCCGACTTGAAATGTGCGGTCGTCGAACGCGTGCAACGCACGATTCGCGATAGACTCTATACATATTTCATACATAAAAATACATATAGTTATATCCATGTCCTGCCGAAATTTGTCAAGGTTCATTCGACGACAGGCCTGGCGCTCTCGCGAGTCACAGATCCGGACGTGCAAGAGATATGGAAGAGGATGGACGAGGCCCATGGGGGTGTTCGCGTCGCGAAAGCAGCAACGTTTCGGGGGTGGGGGGGCAACACGTTCGCATCAGCAAAGAGAAGACGCGGTTTTCGAAACCTGTCAAACAGAATTACAGCAACGAAATTTTGAGGTTCGCAAAAATAATCGATAGGCGGCCGCGTGCCGTCTATGAACTAGAGGATATAAATGGCTCACCAATTACGGTCGGTTTAATCGCGAGAAAATGAACCCCATACGAATAACTGACAAGACTGCCTATATGATAGTTAAAATAATGGACATGAGGGTCAGACGCAGCATACGCGAATATCAGTTACAGACAGGAATCCGACTCTTGGGTGCCTGCAGGTACCGTGAAGAATATCTGAAATAATGGTGACCCAGAGACAATTTTACGTCATTGTGTTCAACAACGCCCCGCGCGATATCTACGAACAGAATACTCACGTCCATTTCACGGTGAAACTGGCTCAGACAGTGGACCTAGTTTCCACTCCCAATTGGGAGGTGGGGCTGTGTGAAATTTCGTGTTCCTCGCCCCCATGGAGGAGGAAACACTTGCCCTAATATACTGTAACCTGAAAGCAACGCAATTCGTGAGCGACAACACCGTCCGAATCATGCGAACATACGTATTCCGACCATCATCATCAACGTGTCTGAACGAGTTTCGAAACCTGTATTGCGTGCCTGTCGAGCATAGAGAAGTTTCAGGAGAAACGAATAGAATTCCTGACGACCGAGGGGCCGCACAACCACTTCCAGGACAGCACGACGCCCACGAAGTTAGTGTTTTTTCTCGGAAAAATTACAATTGGAAGGAAAATTGTGTATTAAACGGGGCGTCGCCATATTGAATACGACATTCAGAGCGATGCATCCGTTAGAAGTGTACTACCTCTAACAGGTGGGTCGCGGCCTACCTACTCCGGGGTTCGGTCCCGTCTACTCCGCCGCGCTCTACCTCCAGCGCGGACAGGGGATAGGCAATTTTTTCGGCAGGCTCATCCGCTGGGTCCGCCCACTGCTGTGGGGCGGGGCCAAAGCAGTGGGGCGTGAGCGTTGCGTACCGGTGGTAGAAACTGACCGATATCGTTGAACGTAGCCATACCGACACGACGATCGCCGGTGATATAGTGTCTAAACACGTGACTAAAACTAATGAAATGATGCTGTGTCGGGAGGTAAGAAGAAGAAGAAGAAGAATGGTCCCAATCGTGACCCGAGAAAATTAATAAAAGGGGCATATTTCCCTTGTTTCACTTCAGTCAAACTTCGGCTGCCGTTCATGTCTGCGGCCGCCGAGATAGCGCCCGTTATTAGCGAGTTTGACATCTTTGCACATAGTCCTTAGCAGACGTCCGTGCTCGGTACAACAGAAACAAACCAGTCACACCGTCGATCAAAATGATCTGGAATTTTTAATACCTGCCCATAACGACATGTACATTAATTTCGATATCGAACTCTACGTCAGAAGTAAATCGATATCGGCCTCGGGAAAGGATGTGAGTTTTTCGGAACTCACTGGCGTGAAAATTAGTTTCCTCCACTCCCTATTCAGTCAATGTAACGTCACTATCAATGGCGTCAACATCACGCATGCCAGAGAGAATTAGCAGTACCGCTGATATCTCGAGACTCTGATTGACCTATGGCTCAGATACCGCAGCCTCTCATCTCTCGAACGCCTACTAGTATCTCGATACTGTCGACAAGCAGCCTGACAACACCTCGGCCGAGAATGTGACCGCCATGACTAACAAGCGATTCATCCTTCGTTGGAACAGGATTAACGCGAGTAGGGAAGTCCCGCTATTTGGTCAATTACATAGTGACATATGTAACGTGCCCTATACTTGCTGCCGGGCGTCAAGTTGCAGATCAGTTTGTCCAAGGCCCTACAAAGCTTCTATCTGATGAACAAGACGATTGATTCAAAGATCGTTTTCAAATTTCAATACGTCCAATTACTGGTCAGGCGCGTCAGGTCGAACACCGCCATGTTGCTGGCTCACACTGCGACACTTAAAAACAAGGAGAATCTCGCGTGCAATAACCTCACGAGAGTCGAAATCAAGACGTTCACCTTCGAGGCCAGATCGAAATTCTTGTCCACAGACAACGCCGTCCTGGTTCCCATCCCGAAACGTCTGCTGTTCACCGTGGTTAAGAATACTGATTTTAACGGTTCGTTGGACAGCAACCCGTACAAATTTCGGCATTCTGACACCAGCGATTTTTCGCTTTTTGTGAAAGGTAAACAGTTCCCTAAGAAGGGAGAAACTCTGGGCATGGATCATGAAAAGACGTCCGTTATGGTCTACAGGACGCTGTTCGAAGCGTCCGGCACACATCACTCGATCACGGTACTGTAGGTAACACACGATATGCATTAAAATAGCTAATTCATGTTACTATTTGTCCACACGAGTGATAGAGGCGTGTATGAGGGTCATACGTTCAACCGCGAGGACGGCAATATCATGATCGAATTGAAATTGAATAAGCCATTGCCCGAGGCGATCAGGTGTCTAAAGTACCTGGAATTCGACAATTCAGTCCTCAAGGGTTTCGAACTTACAGGCACGACCGAAATTTAATTGACACCGTGCAGATACTGAATACGTAGCATGACGTCAGCTCCTTCCTCGACGTATTGTCCTCCGATCTCCTGTCAAAATCAATGTCGCAAACTACCACCACCGTCATCATAAGTGCCGATCACCACACAGAGGGAGTTTCGCACTGGCTAGCCGTGCACTTCAGACCAAAATATTCGAGTGCCTACTACTTTGATTAATATGGCATCGTACCTCTCGTACCCAGCATTCAGTGATTCATCAAACGCAATAGCACGACCTTGGTCTATAACAGGCGGGAGTTGCAAGACCAAACGACCTATGTCTGCGGAACGTATTGCTGTCTATTCGCCCTCTACATGGATAGGGGTTACAAGCCCCAACAATTCATCTCGCCCTTCAATGCTTGCAATGCAGCAGACCAGAAATTTGAGCTGCTGTTCACTCCCGAATTCGGGGACCAGATGGCTCGGGGCGGCTGGAGTCAGTGCTGCCGCAGCTGCCTACAAAATATAGGTACTCTGCCCGAATCTACTTATTCCTAATCTAACAATGGCTGGAGGAGGCAGGGAGGTCGTGGTTGATTACAAGTTCTGGCGGGGGCGCCAGAATGAAACGGTAATCAAGGAATTTGCGTGGCCAGCGCAGCCGCGTCCGATACTTTCCGTTTCAAGATTCCCTACAACATGGCCGAACAGGACTCGTCAGAGAACAGCCTGAATTGTCCGACTCGTATATAGAATATAAAGAATTTTACACAGCCCTCACTGAGGCCGTTGCCGGTTTCGCACACCTCTACGTCTAAAGCGTCTCTAAATGCACATTCCGCGCCAGACTGACGGGACGGCCGTTCCATAACATAGAGTATCTCGCGTGCACCGCACAAGTCTCTTTCAATCACAAACGCTGGTGTACATTGCCATGCCATAAGTTTCCCAAATTCTCTTGTGCAACCAAAACCGCGCATTCACTCTACGATTGGTTGATGTAGTATCTACAGAAGAAGGATTTTGTCCAATGTCCACCTGATATGACACGTAATTCTGCCGAATTTTTGCAGCTCTATAAAAAAACCCGATCGAGCACGTCCCACATAATTCTGCTGCTGCGATAGCTACTAGTGAACAACCTGCTACTAAAAGGAAGCGCGCCCTGTAGCGGTTGCTGCCCGACGTCTCGTGCGACATCTGCCCCTACTGGCCTGCCAGTCCACCCTTTGATTCCCAGAGATTGCTGCTGAGGTGTCTATTTTTATGCACTCCGACAGGACCAAGAACGTGTCTGTCGTTTCAACCCTGCACGTGACTATCAGCCGCTGGTGGAATTGGGCGCCATACGGACGGGCGGGTCGAAATCCATCATTCTCAAGGACGAACATATCGACACGCTGGCGGACTCTCTGCCCAAGATGCTCCTTTCCGTCTGCATAGGAAGAGGGACCGGTGCGGGGTGCGTGAGTTGTGCATTACGCCTATCACCGCCGAAAATCTTCCTGGTCGACAAGACTATTTCGGCACGCAGTACATTAACCAAATATACTGGACCTGCTCGCTGGATTGTTTCACATAGTGCAACAACAATTGTGGCATTTTACTACCGCTTTGCCGGACGTACTGTCGTATGTGACATCGTTGATAACTTCAGTGACGTATGTTGGACCTATGCCTAACGCCAGTGACCTGCTAGACAATCGTCATCTTTTCGAGGAACTCGTGACAGCTGTATAAACATATGTATCAATATTTCTTAAACAAATATGAGCCTAATTTTTAACGAAATGTGTGTTTTTGATTTCACATAAAAAAATAATCACCGCACTTACATTTGTTTTCTCGAAACACAGCCGCGCCTTCTTCACACACAGGAGCAGCAGGAGTCACCGGTGCGTATAGAGCAGCCACCGGCCCCCGGATGTAGCAACGACCACCTAGTTGTAGTCTGACATCAGTTCTCTCTCAAGCGGTTTACGCACATGTTTCAAGTTGATGATCTCGGGAATACACTCGTGAACATTGCTTACGTTCACATACAGACCTGTGTTTGAGGTGCTCTCCTTGTGGTTATCGAGGGGGGAAGCAAAGGAATATGGATTTACTCAAAGACCCGAATTGGAAGCACCTACCGAGAAAAAAATAAACGGCAAAGGAAGGGGAGGGGGAACCATATCGATTTCCACCGAAACTGAGGATAAAATATATCGAAATTCATTCTTCAGAGGTGACCTACCGTCAAGAATGTTAACACGTAAGAGGAAGGGGGAGAACCGTATCGATTTTCACCTAGTCGTCGCCCGTTGAAAAATGTAATTCGATATATTTTTTCTTCGGCTTCAGTGACAATTGATACGGTTTACCCTCCTTTTCCTCTTACGCGTACTTTACCTCTCGGTATGTACGTTTACAACGGTGGGTCATTGGACCATACGAATTTTCCTCTGCCTCATACTTTCGGCCACCCTAAGCGAAGGCACTTCAAACACAAACGTAAACGTAAGCGATGTTGCACGAGTGTAATCGTGACGATCATGTTGGAGCTTGTGCGTTCACTTTTCAAAAAACTCATTGCACTGCGTTATCATGTACTAATTTCACCTACCTTCTGTCTACACAGTAGCTGCTCCTTTCACACAGAGGTCCATTACTAGGAGCTTCAGGATGCTGTGGTTGGGGATGTAGCAGCTTCGCGAAGCATACACGCTAGCTCCCAACACAACAGTGCTATGATGGGGTGGGGTAACGTTTTATACAAACCTTCCCCTTCCCTCATTCGATATATCACAAGACCCTGATTGGGTCTATGTTACGTCAGTGCCTTCAGAAGTAGATGACTGCGTCAGTTGGTGACATCACCTTCCTAACTCCAGCAAACCCAGCCTTCCTGATATTGCAGAAAGAGGCACGCTCGTGTACGTGTTTAAATTCAGTTCAATAAGTAAAAAGGTGAACGTGCTTAATTACTATTCTAAGTCTGCGCGTGACTGGCAACTGTTTTATCCCGGACCAACGATGCATTATATTGCTCATGGACTGCCACAGGGGTGACCAATACACTTGCCTTACGTCTGTTCACGTACAAAAACATAAGCGTGCGAAATTATTTTTATACGGTGTATCACGCCGAATTTGGAACTTATCGTACACTCGAATTTGATTCTAATATTATAACATTAAACTTTGCTTCATAAACGAAAGCGTGGGAGCCTTATCATCAACAAGTATTGAGGCCCGATTCTCTACCTATCCACACCGTGGCACGCCCGCCATATTTTTTGTTTCTTAGTTCCCAACTTACCGTCCGTCCGCAACATGGACAGCGGCTGCCGCATATTGCAGATTTTTCCCTCTCAGTTAATAAATACAAAAGACCGACCCGTTTTAATATTATTATTATGCTCAAGAATTAGGCCCCAATCTCGCCATTGGGCCCCCGGGGAATTCTGCCGCCGATCCCATTTTAATATTATTATTATGCTCAAGAAATAGTTGTGCAGGCCCACATATACAGCATTCTTGCATTTCACGCTGGGATCGGCGTAAGGGTAGCTACAGAGGAACCACAATACCAGACTGTCCGGGTGGCCGCGCTTTTTAATGTTTTGTTCAAGAGCGAGAAGTGCGCCGAACGCATTTAGGTCTCTCTTGCACTCAACCGAAGCCATTACCAGTCTGCACGGAGACCACGCTACCGGACACCACGTGGGGCACACACTTATAACCTATCGTTTTTAATAATATTGTGCCCAAGTACAAGCAGTGCGCGGCACGCAATTAGGGTTGTCTAGCACTAAACCCACACCTCTACCAGTCTGCACGGAGGCCATGCTAACAGAGTACAAGGGGGCAAACATTTATAAACTATTTTCTAATAATATTGTGCTCAAGAAGGAGCAGTGCGCGGGACGCATTTAGGTCTCTCTTCCACTCAACCCACACCTATACCAGTCAGCACGGAGTCCACATACCAGACTCTAGTGGGGACACACACTTATAACCTATCCATTTTAATAATATTGTGCTGAAGAACGAACAGTGCTTGGGACGCATTTAGGTCTCCCTTGCAATCAACCCACACCCCTATCAGTCTGCACGGAGGCTGCCAACGTGGTGCAGAAACTTGTTGAAAATTTGGCATAGGGGGAAAGGAGGAACCTCTACCAGAGTTTACGGCAGCAAACTACAAAACTGTACGGCGGCCAATCCTTTGTAATAATATGGGTTATGTCTAATGCATACTCTCACACTCATTTCAAACATTTCGACATAGACCACCCTTGCTCGGACCCGTCCCGAAGCTTAGGGTGGGCCACGGAGTAACCTCTACGAGACTGTACGATGGCAACCTTCCAGAAAGTAGGGGCTGCCAACCTGATCAAGGACCTAGAAAAAGTAGTCCAAAACCGGTACTTTTTAATAATATGGAATAAAACTCCAGCATTACTTCTCACGGCTAACCAGTGTCAACCTCCCTCTGTGTGAGGATCGGCATTGACGAGGACGGTGGTGGTTTGCGTTATCGCTTGTGGCAAGAAATCGGAGGGGAAAACGTCGAGGAAGAAGCTGACGTCACGCAGAATACACAGTATCTGCAGGGCTTCCATTTAAATTCGGTGGAAATGTACGTTCGAAATCTATGAGGACTGAACTGTCGAATTCTAGGTACATCAGGCACGTGATCGCCTCGGCCAATGGCCTATTGAATTTCAATTCAATTCCGGTACTACAGTTCTCGAGGTGGGACGTATGAGCCTCCTACGCGCCCCTATCAAGTGTGAGGTCAAAGAGTAACATGAAATAGCCGTTTATATACATTTCGTGTGTTATCTGCAGTCTCGTGTTCGTGTGATGTTTGCCGGACGCCTCGAACAGCGTCCTGTAGCCCATAACGGATTTCTTTCCGCCCAGAGTTAGACCCTTGTTAGGAAAATGTTTACCGGTCACAAAGAGCGAAAAATCGGTGATGTCGTTATGTTGAAACTAGTAGGGGTGGTGTCCAACAAACCGTTATACTCTGTATTTTTAAACACGGTGAATAGCAGACGTTTCGGGATGGAACCCAGGACGGCGTTGTCTATAGAGAGGGATTTCGATCCGGCCACAAATGTGAACGTCTTGAATTCGACTCTCGTCAGATTTTAGCGCGCGAGACACCCCTTGTTTTCAGTGTCACAGTGTGAGCCAGCAATAGGGTGGGGTTCGTTCTGACGCGCCTGACCAGTAATTGGTCGTCCAGAAATATCAGAACGGTTTCGAATCGACGCTCTTGTTCATCAGATAGAAGCTGGGTCGGGCCTTTGTCCACTTGATCGGCAACCTGACGCCCGGCAGCAAGTTTAGGGTTAAGTTACATATGTCACTATGTAATCGAATAAATAGCTGGACTTCCCTACTCGCGCTATTCCTGTTCCAACGAAGGATGAATGGCTTGTTAGTCATGGCGGTCACATTCTCGGCCGAGGGGTCGACAGGCTGCATATGGTTAGTATCGAGGTACCAGTAGGCGTTCGAGAAATGAGAGGCTGCGGCATCTGAGCCATAGGTCATGAGAGGATCGAGAAATGGACGATACTGTTAATGCTCATTGTCCTGCGAGATGTTGACGCTATTGAGAGTGATGTTACATTGACTGAATAGGGAGTGGAGGAAATTTTTTGTCACGCCCATGTGGTCAGAAAAATCCACAACCTTTCCCGAGGCCGGTATCAATTTAACTCGGACATACAGTCTGATATCTAGATCGATGAATTTGTCGTTATCGGCTGGTATTAAAATTTCAGATCATTTTGATGGAAGGGGTCGATTGGTTCATATTCGAACTCTGTTGTCCCGAGTACAGAGGTGTGTATGGGCTTATGTGCAAAGATGTCAAACTTGCTACTAACGGAAGCTATCTCCGCGGCGGAGGCCGAAATGATCGCCTGCTGATCAGTGACTGAATTGAAACTAGGGAAAGATGTCTTTTTTATTATATTTATCGTAGCACGACTGTTCTTTTTGGAATCATTCTTCTTCTTCTTCTTCTTCCTACCACCCTCCAAAGCTTCACCGTGGGTGCGTTTGTGGCATCGACCCCGCAATTTGCTAATAAAAGTTTGCGCGGTTTCATTCACGTGTTTAGACACTATATCTCTGGCGGTTGTCGTTTCGGTGTGGTTGCGTTCAGCGATACCGGTCAGGATCTTGCCACCGGTACGCAACGCCCAGCGGAGTGGGCGGAACCTACGGAAGAGACTGCCGAAAAAAATTGCCTATTCCGTGGCCTCGCTGAATGTAGAGCGGATCGGAGTAGACGGGACCGATCCTCGGGGTAGTTAGGCAGCGACCCGCTTGATTTAAATAGTACACTCCTAACGGATACATATCTACAATTGGCGTATTCAATATGGCGACGCTCCGTTTTATACACTTTTTTCTACCTGTTGCAATTTTTCTGAAAATGAAGCACCACTTTTGTGTGCGTCGTACTGCCCTCGAAGGGGATGTGCAACCCCTCGGCCGTCAGCAATTCTATCCGAATGTCCTGAAATCTTCGCTGATCGACAGGCACGTAATACACGTCTCGAAACTCGTGCTGACATGATGATGATGATGACGATGGGAAGACGAATGTCCGCAAGGTGCTGACGGTGCTGTCGCCAACGAATTGCGGTGATGCCAAGTTAGTGTATATTCGGTCTGGTGTCTCCTCCTCCATGGGGAGTGAGGAACACGAAATCTCAAGCAGCCCCACCTCCCAACTAGAGGTCGAACGTAGGTCCACAGCCTGAGCCAGTTTCACTGTGAAATCGGCGTGAGTATTCCTTTCGAAGATATTGCGCGAGGCGTTGCTGAACAGAGTGACGTAAAAATGGCTAGTAGTCGCCATACTGTCCTCAGATAATCTTCACACTACCTGCAGGCACCCAAGAGTCGAAGTCCTGACTTTACCCTCGCCCGCGGACGAGATATTCCCGAATGCCGCGTCTGAACCTCTTGTCCAATATTTTATCTATCTTATAGGAGGTCCGGTCAGTTATTCGTACGGGGTTAAGTTCCTCGCGATAGAAATGGCAATCAATGTGCGTGCCATTTAAATCCTCTAGTTCATAGAGGGCACGCGGCCGCCTACCGATTATTTTGGCGACCTTAAAAATGTCCGTCTTGACATTCGGCTCGGCAGCTTTGGCAAACCATCTTTTCTTTCCTGATGCGCACTAGCTGTCCCACCCGAAACTTCGCTGCTTTCGCGAAGCGAAAGCGCCTTCTTCGGGCCGCTTCCATCATCTTCCATATCGCCAGCACGTCCGAGTCGGTGACTCGCGAGGGCGCCATATCTGTCGTCGAGTGAACCGTGTCATTGTAGACCTTGACAAATTTCGGTAAGACATCAATATATCTGTACTTATTTCTATACGTAAAATATTTATAGAATCTATCGCGAATCGTGCGATGCACGCGTTCTACTACCGCACGTTTGAAGTCGGAGTTACTGCACACCTGAAACTGGATGCCTTCATCCCGTAACATGTACCGAAAATGCTTATTTAGAAATTCCTTGCCCTTATCAGTGCTCACGCATATGGGGCGGCGGCGCCGACGTTCATCGAATATGGACGAAACGCCGAAGCGACAGAAAGCCCGCTCTTTGTCCTTGTGGGATCAGATTTAGACATTTCGAGAACACGCCTATTACCGAAAGAATGTATCTATAATTATCATTATAATTGACATAGACCCGTACATCCATCAGGTCGCATTCCCAAACATCCATTACGTTAGACACTGTATAGGGATTACTTGCGAACCGTTCTCTCACCGGTCTGTGAAGCGTATATGCGTCCTGTTTCTCTAACCATGCTTTGATGACATCAGCAGACATCTTGTTCGCCGTCGCCAGCCGCAGTTTCCGGATAGTCGATAATGTCGACGGTCCTGCATCGTCATATAATAACCTGCTAATAGTTGATATTAATATTTTTTCCACTTACGACGTAACCCTGATTCTACACCGCGTCCCTTCGGTTTCGCAAAGAGTGGTGCAATGAATTCGCGAAATTTTTTGCTCGCGTTATATTAATGTTATCTCCAGGATGATATCTAGTCAAATGAGCATTAGTCAATATCAATATTTTTTCAAACGTCTTCAAGTTCACCTTGCCTATAAGTTGCGTATTCACATTCTTACGCCTCAATAATTGCCGCAGCCCCTCCGTACCACTACACACTCTTCCCTTGATAGTTAAATTCGGATCAGGATCTATAAACACCGGGGACAAACCAATCATTAATTGCTCTCTATCCTTACGGGTACCGTATTGTGTGTCGAGAAAACGTTTGCTTGTGCTGCTGCTGCTGCTGCTGGTGCTGCTCGTGGTACTAGCGTCTTCTTCCGTCTGTCCATCCTCTTCCCCCTGCGTGATGTTACCATATACAATCTCACGAGAAGTCGACGGAATTGGCTAGGTGGTCCGCGGCGTTTTCGCCTCAACTTTCAACTGTTTTTCGCTTAGCTCTGGCTCGAGGAAGGGGGAGGTCAGCTCCAGTTTAAAATTTGGCGGCGCCCTGTCGAGCATCACTCGTCTTAGGAAATCAGAGATAGCCTTTGTGCGCGTCTTCGGACTGATATCGGTATCGCGAAACTTATGGCTCATCTTAATCCACTCATCAAACGGATGTTGTTTTTTACGTCTGCTACTACGTTCCTCAGGCGAGTGGCCCCCATGGTAATGATCGGCTGGGACGAGGTACACCTTACGTAACATGTTTTTCCGGCTTAAGTATTAAGCTGGCGATCGTTGGCACTATGGCGCTCAGCTCCGCGTTCCACTATGAGCCGTTTCTTGGCACAGAGCGGTACCTGCCTGTCTGCGACCTTGCGAAGCGCTGACTTGCGTTTTTTTAACTTATGCGTTTTACAACCTGTCAAACGTATATTTCCATTCAGAACATTCAAAACACATTCGCTTTTACAGTTCACAAGTTCCTTGTTACAATTATTTATGAGGGCCTTACGTAATGTCGGTTCAGCTCTCTTCACGCGCTTCATCGCCTATATCGGAGTATACGACTAGATGATATTCTTCACGGAATATGCTGGTTCGAAACCGCAGCCTGTCATCCGTGTCTTGTATCAGATCTCAGATGATTTAACCGTGGGGTCTCTGTGTCGCATCCAGGTAGGCTTTATAAAACCCAAGATTATCTTCGGGTTTCAACTGATTGGCCAAGTACATAAACTGCTTCTAATCTCTGACTTTTTGAACGCGACCACCATAATGGGAATTCAACGATATATCTCTACAGTAGCAACCCTATTGAAACAGATTTTGCGTAATCAAAATTACGCTGATATTTCTGTATTGGCTGCCTCTCGTAAAGACGTCACACACTTGCTTCGAATATACGTCATTTAAAAAATCTTCTGGGTTCACGAGGCGCGGTCTACCACCATCGTCGCCACCAAAGTTCTTCGGTACGCCCTCGTGATATGTGGTGTTTGAGGGAACAGCCAACGTTTCGGAACAGCAGTCTTCTCACTGTAACACCAGACTATACCGCCAACGAATTCGCGATCGGTGCAGAGGCCGGCGAGATTCTGTAGCAACCGTATGCAGAACGACGTTTTGCCCGACTTGCTAGAACCGCTCACTAGACACGAAAACGCATGCTTGTATTCAAGATCATCATCATCCATGGATGGTCAGGGTTCTATGACACGACCCTCTCCCACCCTCCACCTATTTACACCCAAACGGGACGGACGTATTATCACCTAACCCCCTCTAATTGAAAAATGAATTACGGTATACCTTATCTTCGACTTCGGTGACAATTGAGACTGTTCCCCCAACCCATCCTCTTTCGCTTATTCTTGTGTTCTGTGTGTACATTTATAACAGAGGGTTCATCCCCGTTCAAAATCATGTCCCTGATGACACGAAAATTTACCAATTTTGACGCGCTGTAATTGAGAGTTATGCCCCTCACGTTACAGACGGTTGGACTGGCTGCGGTCACAGTATCGGCCACCCTGTAAGCGTAGTTCTTTGGCCCAGCACACGTAAATTCTGAAATGCTATCTGAGGGGCGTAACTCGGAGGTCATGTCCCCGAAATTGTCCCCCGTTTCAATCAGTTGGGGGGGGGCCTTCGGCTGAATGTATATCACAGTGTAAGTGTCACAATACGTCGCGTTTCTTCCCAGCCGGTTAAGATAACGGTACAAATGCATCCTAGCTCCAGCTGTGACGTAAAACCCCTATTACCTCATTCGTATGACGCGGACGAGGCACATGTTCCTCTCCCCCCACACTTCCACGCGATCCAGAATACGTCATCGCTAGCAAACACGAGGCTCGTCACCTCGATGCCAGGAGTGGACAAAAATCCGTAGAGGTCTTTGGGCTCCTTAATTATTTTTGTCATCTATCGACCGTTTCTCTCCGGCAATATGCCACACATGGATTTGAGACCGAGATTGGCCAGACCCGGTTTGGCAGGGTTATACCTGATTGCTTCCTTATATAGCCGTATCCCTTCACTCTGCCTAAACGAGTCAACATACCGGTCCTCGTCTTCGGGACTATGGACCCAGCCGGGGTAACCGCTAGCTTCCGCTTTCGGTTTCAGAAATGTATTTATATAGTCCACAAAACGTCCACCCTCACCTGTTTCTGGGTTGTATTGCGTAAACTGATGCTCGTACACCTCATGTATTTCAAGTATCCGGTACCCCTTTTCAACGGCCAGTCTCACCTCATTCATTACCCAAGTACCGGTGAGTGCACGATCCTCATCTCGCGTATGCCCACATTCCTCACTTGAGGTGGTTAGAACGCACGTACTACACAGGCAAAACACGAGATCATTATTTCATCAGAAAGGGAGGACGGGGTGATAGAACTTATCTGGCGAAACGATCGAACATTTAATCAGGCCATCCATACGTAGGCACACTTCTATATCCTTACACGCATCCCCTACGTGAATGATCGGATGACCCACGGGGAACTAGAAGTACTTGCATATGTACGGGTAGAGGTTCATGACGTCGACATATTGTATAATCTCATTCTCCCGTGCCTTATAGTATAGACGCACGGCCTCGGTTCAACACCCGTACAGAAAATCACGGGTCCGCAAAGAACTCTGATGTACTATGGGAAGCGCAAGCATTTCGGGCTTCCCTGCATCGTTAAACAGATCTATGCTGGTCGTCTAGAGTTAAGTTTCGACCACATGACGTATCTTCCTGCCTTGGCGATACGCCTTATATTTCGAATCTTTTTCTACCTTTCCAAACGCTATTACCAAGGCATGTGCTAAGCAGTTCTCTTCTGCTTTCACCTCCACTGTACTTCTCTTGAGGTGCGCCATTACGGAGAGCTGTCTGCCCCTGCTCGTAATTGCATGTATACCGAACCCTACAGGCATCCTGAGTGAATGCACGGTTACGAACATCGTGTCCAAAACATTGAACATAGAATTCGACTGGGAGACTTTCTCAAACACACTCCAAGTCACGTCCACGGATAGCAGGTCTTTCCATCTAAAATTTATTCCTATGGTTTTGTCATTTTGGTTGACCTGATTCTAAATCGTTAATCCCGGCATATCGGCATCATCAACGTCACGTAACACGTGTTCAAATAGATCTTTCACGCTGGTCAGAAAATGTGCTACAGGGTCACTATTCTCCGAAGGGGGTTCAAACCCACTATATCTGCCTTCCTACATCATTGTACCGCCTGTACTGTCTCGTATTCGTGTCCATTATCTCAAATCTGCGAGCCATGTTTTTTTCTCTCTCTGCAAAAGATACGCACCTAGTTAGGATCGACACCACTAACAAAATAAAAATTCATTACCTCATTTGAAGTCAGACTACTTACAATTCCACCTATGAATTCAGCCACACTGTTGCCGCCATTTTCACGCGAACTCTATTTATTGATGGCAGATGCTAATGTCATTCTCTTGTTCGTTTCAGGCATTCCCCCCACGAGGTGTACATCCCCCAAAACGTCATCCTTAAGGTAATTCGTATTTTTAAGTACTTAATTCATAGACTTATTGCTAATTAATTTCTTCTTCTTGCTGACAAAAGGATGGAATTCGCCAAACGCTTCGAAGCGGCAACTGCCACCACAGCCAACACTTCCATCAGTATCAAATCATTAATAATGAATAGACCATATACAATTGTCCACGCTAAGCGGGTCAATACTAAGTAAGTGCCGACTGTCCTGCTGTCACTACGGGACTCTGACGAGAAACTCGTTCAGATATTCCTCCCAAAACGGTACGCAAATATCGTGATGGTTGAGGATATGGAAAAGATTAATTCCGGATCTATCTACCTGAATCTCGTGTAAAAGGGCATTTGATAACTCACACGCGCCTACCTGTTAGCGATACATTTGTACTGTTTAGAAAACAACCACACATACCCTCTTGTTTATTTCACAGATATACACATACCGTTTGACGGGTCGGTTGAAACCCCAGATCATCTTGGTGCTTGAAGCAGGGACCGCCACTACGAACGATCATTTAAACTTTGAATGTGCAACTTTTGTAAATCCAGGGACATAATATATTTGTGTACATTTCGAAACAAGATGACTTCCCGTCGCTCATTATAGAGAGACTGAGCTTTCGTTCACTTACAGGAAAAGGGCTTGGGCTACATGTACACAAGTGTTCGGTATCTCGGATCCGTTTGTATTGGAACATGAGCAGCAGTACATGTTGTTATATGAATTATATTGGGAGGTACGAAGTAGACTTCCATGTGTCAAATCAGTGCCTAAGCTTGTTCGAAAGTTTGGGCCTGACTGGTACATGAATTTCTTGTTACGATTGCGAATTGTTTGTATGGGATGGGATTGGAAAGGTGTGTATTTACACGGACCCTCGGTTGTTGGAAAATCCACTGCATTTGAAAAAGCACTTTTGATTTGGGGGTTGGGACGATGGCACACCATTACCCGGGAATGTCTTTTCCGGATCGTTTGTGCGATGTGAGTGTGACGTCGTGGTATTTGAAGAGTACTAATCCGACAATTTCAGGCAAAATTTTCTCAAATCAAAAACTTACTCGAGGGAAGACTTTTGGAATTGATATTACGTACAAGAATTCCAGAAGTATAATATTTGTTGATTTGGAGGCTATTGCGAAATTGTGTGACGATTTCTGTATGTTTGTAACCTTCACACACGAGATGTTTATTTTCTTTCACTAACACAGGTTATTATGTGATCTTTACCTGTATTTTTTAAAATATGAGATGCATCCAATGGGTGATGTGATGTGTTCATTTTCTAAATGATCGCTACCTGTATTTCCATTAAATGTGATATATATATATATATATATATATATATATATATATATATATATATATATACGATTGTATATGCATTAAAAGATATCCAATATATATTTCCTATCATTTAAAATTGATTGAAGGACTGACATAAGTTACCCTAATGAAATCCCCACATCAGTTTTTCCTTCCGCAGAACAAGTAGCTTCTACGAACGTGCAGGTATGCAATGACTTCACCTCCGGTTTTCCCGAGGAATCACATTATATTTTTCACGCAACCGTCAGCATCCAGGTTTGTCCCTACACTCGTGGTGGACAGGAACCTCCACAAACTGCTCTGTCGCGGAAGTAATAAGTAGCGCCCCCCCCCCCAACGGACGTACTGGTGGCTACGAACGAACCTCCACCAAACTGTAAGGAGGGCACTCACTCTCACAAAATATACCTCTTTAATAATATCCCTCGAAAGCGAGTACAGCCTCTGTCGCACTTAAACCCTCCTTGCACTAGTGCCTACGGAAGAACCCCCCTCACCAGACTGTATGGAGGGCTCTCACTTACAACCTATCTCCTTTTTAATAATATCGCTCAAGAACGAATACAGCCTCGGTCCACTTAATCCCTTCTTCCAATAGTGACTAACGTCTTATTAAACCGTACGTGGACCCTGCCTTCCCTTTTAATAATATCGCTCAAGAACGAGCAGTGCGCGGGACACATTCAGGTCTCTCTTGCAATCAATCTGCACACCTACCAGTCTGTACGGAATCCACGCTAACAAACTCTACGTGGGGCCAAACACTTACAACCTACCCTTTTTAATAATATCGCTCAAGAACGAGCAGTGCGCGGGACACATTTAGATCTCTCTTGCACTCAACCCGCACCCCTATCACACTACCAAACTCTACGGGGACCACACACTTTAAACCTATACTTTTTAATATTGTACGCTAAAGAACGAGCAGTGCGTGGGACACATTTAGGTCTCCCTTGCACTCAACCCACACATCTACCAGTCTGCACGGAGGCCACGCTACCGAACTGTACGTGTGCTTTAAACCTGATGAAGGACATAGTCTTAACATTTGGGATAGGGGGCGGAGGAACCTCCACCAGACTGGACGGGGGCACAATACAAAACAATACGGGTTGCCACCCTGAAGAAGGCAGCAGAAAACAAGTCGAACGCCGATCCTTTTTAATAATATGTGATGTGGCTGCCTGGTTACTACAATTAACTGTCTGCTGTCTGCTTCTGTTGTTGGGGCTGCCTCCAGAGTTGTTTGTTTCTGGACCCGCCCAACTCCTGGATACATCAAACCACATTACTTTGTCTGGCTTCTGAGTTTGCGTAATAATAATAATAATATTCACTATTTCAAATTTTAACAAGACTTAACTTGCACCCGAATACACACACACACACACACACGCACATATATATATATATATATATATTTATATATGTGTTACAATTTAAAGAGAATATAAAAACTTCAGCGAAAGAGAGTCTCAGTTCGGATGAATTTAAGCAGAATAAACCCTGGTTTGATGAAGAATGTTTAGTTTTTTGGATCAAAGATAGCGGGCTAAATTTCAGTGGATACAAGATCCAAGCCAAAGCAATGTAGGTAATTTGAACAAGGTAAGGCGTGAAGTTAGCAGGCATTTCAGGAGACAAATTGATGGCACAACTGAGAGCTAAATTTGAGGAACTTGAAACTAACAATAAGATCCAAAATATTAGGGACTTGTATAGGGGCATCAGTGACCTGAAGAAGGGGTACCAGCTTAGATGTAATATAGTAAAGGTTGAGAAAGGCGACTTGCTTGCAGACTCCCACAGTATAGTGGTTAGGTGGAGGAAACATTTCTCCCAGCCATTCAACAAGCATGGGTTTAAGGATGTTGGGCAGGCAGAAATACACACAGCAGAACCACTAGTAATTGAGCCAAGTGCCTCTGAGTTTCAGCTGGCTATCGACAAGCTAAACAGTCAAAAATTCCAGGTATTGAAAAAATACCGACAGAACTGATTAAAGCAGGGGGTGGAACAATTTACTTGGAGATTAATGAATTTATTATTTCTATTTGGAAGAAGGAAAAACTGCCTGAAGAGTGGAAGGAGTCCATCATAGTACCTGTTCATAAGAAGGGGGATAAGACATATTGTAATAATTATAGGGGCATATCACTTTTGCTAACCACATACAAAATTTAATCCAACATCCTTCTCTCAAGTTTAATTCCGTATGTGAAGGAAATTATTGAGGATAATCAATTTGGTTTTAGACGCAACAGGTCGACTATTGATCTTATTTTCTGCATTCGTGAATTACTTGAGAAAAAATATGAATACAATGAAGAAGACCATTAGCTATTTATGGACATCAAAAATGCTTATGATTCAGTTAGGAGAGAGGTCTTCTATAAAATTCTTAGTGAGTTTGGTATCCCTAGGAAACTTGTAAGATTAGTAAAGTTGAGTCTGACTGAAACATATAGGAGAGTCCGGGGAGGCAAGAATGGGTCTGACAGGTTCCCTATTACGAGTGGTTTGAAATAAGGAGATGCTCTAACACAAATGCTTTTTAACTTTGCTTTAGGGTACGGTATGAGGAGGGTTCAGGTAAACCAGGATGGCTTGAAACTAAATGGTACATATCAGCTTCTGGCTTATGCGGACGATGTTAATACACTGGGAGGAAGCATACATACTGTAAAGGAAAATGCAGAAGCTTAAGTAGCTGCTACTAGGAAGATTGGACTGGAAGTAAGTGCTGATAAAACTAAGTACATTGTCATGTCTCGAGATCAGAATGCAGGACGAATTCAGAGTGTGAGTATTGATAATAATACCTTCGAGATAGTGGAAGGGTTTTAATATTTGGGAAAAATTTTAACAATTAAAAATTCTATTGCGGAAGAAATTAAGAGCAGATTGAGGTCAGGAAATGCATGCTTCGTCTTCCAGGTTGCTATCCAAAAATTTAAAGATAAAATGTAAAGATCTACAATTTTGCCAGTTGTTTTCTATGGGTGTGAAGTTTGGTCCCTGACATTGAGGGAGGAAAGGAAGGTGAGGGTGTTTGAGAACATGGTGTTGAAGAGAATATTTGGACCTAGGAGGGACGAGGTAACGCGGGAATGGAGGAGACTGCATAACGAGGAGCTAAATAATTTGTACTCCTCACCCAATATTGTGCGGGTAATAAAATCGAGAAGAATGAGGTGGACTGGGCATTTGGCGCGTATGGGTGAGGAGAGGGGGTGTATAGGGTCTTGGTGGGGAAACCGAAGGGAAAGAGACCACTGGGGAGACCTAGGCGTAGATGGGTGAATAATATTAGGATGGAACTCCAGGAGGTAGTTTGTGGGTATATGGACTGGATTGGGCTGACCCAGGATAGAGATAGGTGGCGGACGCTTGTGAGTGCGGTAATGAACCTTCGGGTTCCACAAAATGCGGGGAATTTCTTGAGTAGCTGCGAACAAGTTAGCTTCTCAAGAAGGACTCTGCACCGTGAAGTAAGTATGTAAGTAAGTATATACAACTGTAAAAATCGCTAATTCTTGGCACATGCTCAATTGTAAGGAAGTTTTTAAACTACAAATAAGACCACAGAGCCTAATCCTGTTTATTACTACATTCCAGGATGGGCGAATATTTCCCAGCCAAAGGTTAGAAGTGAGAAATTCGATGGTGATAACAATAATAATAATAACAATATTAATAGAGCAAATGCAAACTCCATATACTATTTGATGAAACTGTGGAACAAATCATATCAGCATGCCGAATAGTGGCAAACAAAGCGACATGACAGAGTGTGTTTTCAAATCAACTTTAACATGTGCAAGGAAATGGGGGTAAAATTAAGTAGTGAACGCTGGTATGAGCATGTACCAAAGCCAGTCGAAACAAGCCTTGAAAGTACGGTTGCCATATTATGGAACCAACAAGTGCAAACCGACAGAACTATTCCTAACAGTAACCCGGGCATCATAATCCGTGATAATAAAAAAAGGAACATGCGTGATAATAGATGTTTCAGTTCCTGGATACAGAAATTTGGTGAAGAAAGAAGCTGAGAAGATTTTAAAATACACAGACCTCATAATAGAAATTCAGTGCACGTGGAATTTGAAAGCCAAAGTGATACCGGTAATAAATGGGGCGACTGGATCCATTTCAAAATCACAAATAAAATACCTCAGCAACGTACCGGGAAAGCGCGATGTCCAGGAACTGAACAAAACAGCCACATATGGCACTGCACATTTTGCGGAAAGTGCAGCTGTACTGTACAAAAGCGTATCGTGGGAAATAGCGTTACATGTGCCACATATTGTGACAAAAAATAGCTGCAACGGTACATACCGTAGGAACATGAATTTTTTCGACTGTATGACTGTAAATATTTTGCAAAGAGGGGCTAAATAATAATAATTATTATTATTATGTTCTCCTTTTGTCGTATTTTTGTCGCATAACCTGAAGGTCATAAACCATTTGCAAGACACGTGCTAGATGACAGATAATATTAGGTGTTGCAACGAATGATAAACGAACAGGATGGGAGTTGTGATTTGGATTTATCTGGTTCTGAATAGGGAACAGTAGCGGCCTCCTGTGGTCACAAAACAAAATGATATAATTTTAAAAGTATTAGTTATTTTGCCGTTTATTAAATTTGTAAATTACCTATTTAATGTGTTCTAATTTCGGTGCAATTTACAGACTATACAGCTTTTGATAAAAACATTACAATATTAACAACAAACAAATATTTCATTAGCCCACCAACTAATGCACATAAATAAAATTTCACATTAAAACACCTAAAATCGCTCCAACAAGTTTCGATCCTAAGATCATCTTCAGAGAGCTACACCATTCCTTGCTAAAGTCACATACTTTAAAAAAACACTCACTGATTAATTTTCTGCTAATAACAGGGTGATGTGGCAGCATGTCTGTAATATAAATATACTTATTGAATATATTGCCAAAATAATATAGTAAGACTGTCAAAATAAAACAGTGTTAATTGAATTTTGTACACAAATATCTAGGCTATCTGTATTGAAGCAAGGTTTATGCTTACCGTATTGTGTAAGACTGCGTTGCTGAGAATGCGCCTGACTATGGGTGTGTGTCGTGTGTTATTTTGCGTGAGACTGGCTATGGATTATTTAGAAGGATTCGTGTTGTGTTTAAGACTTCGTAGAGGGAGTTAGTGTTACTGACCTGTTGCTCTGTAATCAATAATTTATGTTCATGGAATGCTTGCATATATGAGGCTTCCCAACAGTTCATGCGCGTGTCTTTTTGACATGTCTTCAATAGTTGTAATGTATCTACTACTGTTGCATATTCATGTTTATTTTGTGAAATTTGCAATGCATAGGCGGACAAGGGATTGTTGGTTCTTATAGTTCTTGTATGTTTTTTGTGTCTTACATTTATAGATCTGCCCAAATGTGCGACATACACATTATAACATGTGTTCCAATTCAATTCATATATCCATTCGGATTTTTATTAGTCGGCTTTTCAGATAATTGTTGATGGGTGGTATTGGTTGCTCAAAATGCAATGTTCTGATTAGAATACTTAAAAAGATTGGTGATGCGTCTTATTATTGGGCTGAAGTAAGTGAATGTTACCCACTTTTTTATGTGGAATTGTCATGGAGGATTTTTGGTATATTCGTTTTTTTCTTATCAGTTTTGTCTTGAGATTATTTATGGTGTTCACTGGATTTCCATCTCTTTTAGCTATAGTAAGTACTGTTTTCGATTTTTCTTGTTTTGACTTTTCTGTAATGGTAGTGTTATCAATAATATAGATGAACAAAAAATTCATTGACCGCAACAACACTTTGTTAATAAAAGGAAATTAATCAGTTAGTGTTCTTTTTTTAAAGAATGTGACTTTAGCAAGGGACGGTGAAGTCCCTCAAAATGATCTTAGGATCGAAAAATGTGTTACGCTAAAGGCAAAATTTATAATAAATAAATTGCTATTATTTTGTTTTGTTATTTTAATTTGTGTGTAAGTGTTACACAGCACCTTTGGGAGCAAGATTAACGCGGGTATATGACGTCATAGCGTCTTTCTTTGTTCGAAGTTAGCGTGGCCTCAGTAGGTAGCTTCACGTCTTGCAAGAAGTGTGGTCGCTACGACTCAAAGCAGTCTTCCAGCGTCAGTGACACTTTGTGCGTGTGTAGCAATCCAAGTGGGAACAAGTAGGCAGCACGTCTCATTATAATTGTGATATAACAAAGGGTGATAATTCTG
>Ga0131853_10001822_pt1 | contig 38057 bp, 39 predicted proteins | sample TergutLab28metaG_FD_92764 | JGI IMG/M metagenome (GOLD analysis project Ga0131853, IMG submission 92764) | Labiotermes labralis P1 segment gut microbial communities from Petit-Saut dam, French Guiana - Lab288 P1 (version 2) (version 2) | ecosystem: Host-associated > Arthropoda: Insects >... | reverse complement strand
GTGGATAATATTAGGATGGATCTCCAGGAGGTGGGATGTGGGTATGTGGACTGGATTGGGTTGGCCCAGGATAGGGACAGGTGGCGGACGCTTGTGAGTGCGGTAATGAACTTTCGGGTTCCACAGAATGCTGGGAATTTCTTGATTAGCTGCAAACCAGTTAGCTTCTCAAGAAGGATTCTGCACCATGGAGTAAGTAATGTAACTGAGCAGTCTACTTACATATCCATGAAACGAGGGTGGCATGGAATAGTCAGATCTGGTACACACCTGTTGAGCTTCATGTGGTATTTAAATAATATGGTACGTACCTGTAGGACTTCCTGGGGTACTGAGAACTGTCACATACCAGTAAAGCTTCACAAGATATTTAAAGCTGGTACACACCTGTAACGCTTCATGAAACTCTGTAGCCTCCTTAAGAGCAATTTCCAGCTTGATCTTCTTATCCGAAGCTCGGGCAGTGACACTATCCCAGCGATTTTTAAGCGTACGGAGATTGTGCTGCAAGTTGTTAGCTGCTCCTGACCCTGACTTCTTCAGGTACTCCTGTCCTTGCTGCAGAACTGTCTCTACTTTGGGACGACTCTGCTCCAATTCATTGTATACTTCCTGCGGTTTTAACATTGCAAAATTAATAATCACTTACATTTGGCAAAACACAATTCTCTTCTTTTATCTTTTGTGGTGAAGCGGATATAGCATTTCATCAGTACTGTGAAGATCATACGTAGAAAAGGTCCAGGAATTGTTTAGAAACTACTCATACCAAGACAATCAAGAACACCCTATTTTTGAGATACTGAACATTTACTGCTATGTCATCAAAACCTGCTAATGGACCCTATTCTGCACCAGTTCAATCCAGTCTATACCCTGATGTTTCCAATGACTGTAGTGTAAAGAGACCCTGAAGATAAGGGCACCATGATCCTTTAAAATGCCTGGAACTACTCATCCAACAACTCAGCATCATCCCCACAAGACTTGAATCTTAAGCAACAATGCTGTGAGAAATTCATATCTCAGCTGGGTATTATATCCATCATCTTGCAAGAGGATCATACAGTTAGAAAAGTTGAAAAACACCCTGTTTTATGTTACATATAAGAATCCAACAGGTAAGAATAAGAACAGAATATCATACCATGAATCTTTCGAGCTGCTCTGATGCAGTCTCGGGCAAGCCACCCACAGGTTTTGAAGCTGCTATAACACCATCAACATCTCCAAGCCATGACAGAAGATCTTGAATTTCGGCATGAAACCTCTGAGCCTCCCGCAGGGCATCTTCCAGTTCATGCTGTCTATCAGCTGCTTTCGCAAGCAAATCTCTCCAACGTCGGTTCAACTGTGATAACTTTTCTTGTGTGGCAGAAGCCTCTGCAGTTCCTTTACCTGATTCAATTATCTGGCGACCTGCATCATTGAGTGTATCCACACTTGTTTGATGTGCTTGAATATCATTCACCAGCACCTGTTACCAACACAAACAGTTCCACTATGAGGTGTCATTATGGCGGTACACAACAGCATAACATATCAACATCCTTTTCCATTAAATACAAAACTGAAAAATCCGTCATAGTATGGAAATAACTGATGTTTAAACAAGCACACATTTTTGTTTCAATATTCAAGGTTAACTGCTTAAGTTTTTGTTACACTTGCATTAGCTCACATATTCCTTTCTAAAAAATTAACAATTTTGTTGCATTAGTGTTCCCTTGAAACCACACTTTAGGAGTAAACAAGCATACACAAGAGCACTGGAACAAGTATAACTGAAGGGTGAAACAAGCACTGTGTATCTAAGGATTGTACTCTGACTGAAGCTACAAAAAAAATGATCAATATGCATACTCTTCTGAGTCCAACAATCCTACAAAGTGGAAAACATAAAATTTATACAAGGAATTTAAAAAAGAACATAGTATAATATCCGAAAATTAGGATATTTGGTAAAATCTGACAGTAGACATACCATAAGCAAAGTCTGTCAAACCAAGTACACAGTGCTGGGGATGTAGAATCAGTGGTAGGGATATGTATTACTCAAGAATGGCAATAAAATTATAGATGAATGTACACGAATATGGTGAATACGTGATTGTTGGGGAGACCAGGTTGGGGAAGATATGCAAAACAGAGAAGAGAAAGAGGTGACAAAATATGACAGTGGAAGGAGACAGAACAATGGAGACAGCTTTGTCAGAAGCTCACTCATCCTGAAAATGTAAACTGCTAATGACTACTTGCATAAAATATGGTTCATCATGTCAGTCAAGGCAGTAATGATATAAAGTTGTTTACACACAGCTTACTTATCTTCTTCCAGATGTCTTACAGAGAGCTTGTACTGAAGTATATAACAAAAAAATGTCTCACTATAAATTTCAAAATTAGAAGCATGTAAAGTAATTTTACTTCAAATTCACAGAGTAGCAAACTTATAGTCACCTTCAGCTTTGCAAGTTCAACTTCAAGGACCTGTGGATCTCCAGCTACAGGTTTAAGTTCATCTAGTGTACCATCTGTCTTATCAATCCAAATTAACAATTCTGCTAGAGCATGCTGGAACTGCCCAAGGCGCAACAGGGCATTTTCTAGCTGCCTCTGTCGTTCAACCATTCCACGCAGAAGTTCATCCCAGCGACGATTCACGGCAGAAAGTGGCTCCTTGATAGCTGCAGCCTGGTCGGCTGATGTCCGTTCAGTTAGTTCTTGTGCTTGTCTGCAAAAATTAAAAAAAACAACAGGGGAGGGAGATTAAGAAAAATCCACAGCTTGAAATATGAATGGATGAGCATAGTAAAAATGACAATACTGAAATGCACTGTTTTGGTTATACAATAAAACAGAATAATTTGTGCATTCTGAACAGATATGATTTATAACTTACTGGTCTTCATCTAAATAACCTTGACAGTCTTTATATACATTCTGATGTGTAAATGTACATGTAGTGGATTGTACATGACTTGTTTCCAATGACACTTTTGTAGGGAGTGCCATAATGTTAACTATATAATAATTTGATGTTTACCAGCACACTACTTATATGTGTGTGTACATTATATTACTTAGGATTCATCTCTGTGGTTGCGAAAGGAATTTTCACTATGCAGTTCTTCAATGGTAACATGCTCACTCACTGCAGGTGACACGCATGCTACTAATACATAATGACAACTCCTTGTACTATCATTGTGAATTGAAGATAAGTGAAGATCAATGTTAGGAATCAGGCTGACAAAAAAACGAAGAGAACAATCTGTAAAGTTCATCCACTAAACAAACACTAACATCTAATGAAAAAACAAACCCCAAAACTTCCACACTGGGTATTATCCTGTAGTTTGTCATTGTAAGACTACAACATTTCTTTTGGTTAGTTCAGTACTATAACACAAATTCATCTTTCAGGTAGGAAATTGATTATCCTGGCCAATGTGTCATGTGGTTTTCTTCAAGCTGATGCAACAGTAATGTAACTGCTTCTTTGCTTATCCTTCCAACTTCATACACACACAAAAACGAACAGCAAATCGCAGTCAGGAAGGGTGTGTTAATGACCATGCTCAATAAATATCATGCAAAATCAACACACCAAACCAAGCAAAAACTTGCCTTCGAAGAGCCCTGGATACATCATCGAGGGGGGTTTGATGGCAAAGAAAAAGAGAAACTGTCATTACTTCATACTGCATTTCAAGACATGTCACTGAAGTGGTGGAAAATGTCAAAAATGAAACACACTCTTCCAATTGTAACTACAAAAATATGCTCCTGAAACAGTGCTAATTCTATCACGTATTGGCAAAAAATGTTGGCCATCAGTCAAATACAAAACCATACACAATGCGTATAAGAACATACTTTAATTCAAGAACGCTAATTCCAAATTTCAGGAAAAAGCAAATCACCTGCTATGTCAAGCACAGTCCTTCCAGAGCAGCTAATAGAAGCTAACCTACTGTCCTTGTCTTTATGGAATGCAACAGTTTATTACCATTGTCACAAATGATCACTGGCAAAACCATAATATAGACGTCTTCAAAACAATCTTTGACCTAGACATAACTTACATACTGATCTTATGGAGTATACATGGTGTCTGTACAATCATTTCCAAAGATAAAGGATTCTGAAGGCCCAGTGTAAAGTAATCACTTGAATATCAGACATCACGTGGATGGAAAACATTTTGCAAACTGAGAGCAGAAAAGAAGTCAATAATAACAAGGAGATTTGTTCATGTGAAGTCTGATTTCATTAGGAATAATGACCTAATTAAACCCAACCCCTAATACCAGCTAGTAAGTGTAGGTTCAATAGTTCTAATCCCAAAGCCTGCCACTGACATGACGCTCAGTCAATTCTTAGCAGTCTCTGTCATACAAAACTTATTATCCTGAAAATGCACCCACTTAAAGTCCACATTGTATTTATATATAACAGATACAGATGGATTAAAACAATGAAATAGTTAACAGTTACTTGTTTTCAATAATTTTGCAAATAAGCACATTATATTAACCCTTCCTGTATATGACATAGGCGAGCAAGAATCTTCCCTGCTGTATGACAAACATCACATGATCTGTGGTGTGACCCTGCAGCAGTGACACACCGTGGCCAACCCAAGAAGAACAGCAGGACAAAAGGACTACTGTCAATCTCACTTCGAAACTCATAGCAGAATTCGGACAGTGTCTAATGACAAAACATTATTCAATGTAATGGGATTAATAATTATGTGAAGATTTTAAAGGAAAAAATACTGCTACATTTTACATAGAATTTGAGGTTCTACCCTGCAGATGGAGACAGAAGATTCTTAAAAAATGTTGGTAACCACTTATGGAATCACATGGTGCAGTCTAAATTGTATTTTGTTGCTACATAATTACCCCACACCAGGCTTTCCAGATTTAAAAAAAAAAAGTTTAAATTTTAAACACATGATCAAGAACACAATGATGACATATTTCTAAAAATTCTATCATATGTTAAAATTTTGGGAAAAATATGTGCCCTGTATATCAGGATAGAGTGTATTACACAGACTGCACTGCAGAAGGTTGTCATTTCCCAATATGTTCCATTGTTTTTGAGGCCAAAGATGTTCTGCAACTCAGAACCAGAAATACTCATGAACAGCAGCAAATGAACACAACACATCTGTACGACATTTAGGCTTGTTACAGCATTTACAAATGTGCCCAAAGTTGTAAGTCTGGCTTTAGCTGTAAGTTGACAAGCCAAATGCTTTTCCACGATTATTTACAACTACAGCTTCCATGTAACTGACTGACTTTGCACTCCTCTTCAATCTTCAACGAAATGAAAGACCTGTGCCACAAAACTGCTGACTTACCTATTGAGTGCCTCCACCTTCACCATATGAGGGTCCACATCAGCCTTGAAGTCTTTGAGTTGCTCAATCTGCCTCTTCACTGCATCAATATCAGTGCCCAGAGCACCCATACCTGCAAACTTGTCTTCTGCACTCTCCAAGAACTCCAACAGATTCTGCAAACAACAATCAACATTAGGGACATGCAACCACTTATTATGCACAACTACTTGAAAATGCTACTCAAATGAATTAAACAACAGTATGAATAAATGCATCAACCATGCAAGTACAAATTGAAATATCTAATTCACCACTGCAAATACAAATGGAAATATTTAATTCTGCTTAAAGTGAAATATTTTCTACTTTCATTACAATGTACTGATAAAATCCTAAGTTGGCCTCCACTGGACAAAATTACACAGAAACTTAAGATCAGTTAATTAGATTAAGGAAGTAAAGCAAGAGAATAAATGCCCATATGGATGGGATGACTGAAGACAGGTGGCTAAAGATGGCATAGAAGAAAAAAATTTAATGGGGTGAAGAGTAAGAGAAGGGAAGGGGCAAATTTACTGTTTTCTGAACAAGACAGTCAAGAGAGTAAAAAAACATGACAATGGTACTGACCAACATTAACATGATATACATATGATTCAGAATAAATGATGTGTATGTCACACATATTCTGAGGTTTGGCAGACAAGTGAACAGTGTGCAGTTTGCTTCAAAGATTAAAGCCATATTTAATGTCAAGTTTCAGTAACATTATTCAAATGTACACATATGTACATTCTCATATGCATCACATGATTCAATTACTGGAAATAAAAAAGGTCTGTAGCAGCAAAACAGATTGTTGCTATTACAACTGTTGGTAACATGCATTTATTATGGAAGAAGAACCAATGACAATCATTACCATTACCTGCAAGGTTTCGTGGAACTCCATTGCCTTCTCCATTGCATCTATGAGATTCTCCTCCCTCTTTGCATACAGTGCTGTCACATTGTCCCATGCTGAGTCCAAGTCTTCAATATGCTTCTTTACTTCTGGTTTGTCTGGTTCACCGCACAAACTCATCAACTCCTGGCCTGTCTGCCGGCACTGATCAACTTCCGGTTTAGTCTGTCAACAGCATTAGATGTGTGTTAAATAGCTTGTTGTATGGTACTACTGCTACTATGGCATGATGGCCCAATTCTGGGTCCTAGCCTCCTCATTTACACAATACCAGAGCATAATACAGGGGCTGAAGATGCTAGCATGCATTTCCAAACACCAATACTAGAAGTAACACTTCAAAGTCAAAAGAGTAAAGCAAAGTTAACAGACTAATTAACCAGTAAATAACACAGAATGGTAAAATAATAATGTGGCCAGTCTGGTGGCTGTGCAGTCAAAGGTGCAGGTCTTCAGCTGCTCAATAGCTGGGGATATGGGTTTGAATCCCACAGAGGGCCTGGATGTTCATCCCTTGGTTTGTTGTGTGTCCTGCAGGTAGCAAACTTTGCAAGAGCTTATCACTTGTTCAGAGAAGTCCCAGTGGGTGTGGGTGTGTGTGTGATCTAGAAAACTCAACAATTAGGTGGCCTAGGCCCAAGTTAGGCTGCTGAGAGAGAGACAGAGAGAGAGCGAGTACATATGCTAGCCAATAGGATCACTACATTACAAAGGCTGTGACCTGTGCCAGGAAAAGGCGCTCCTTCTTCTTTCATTCCTTGTAGAGTGTACGTGGTCTCAGCATGGTTGCAATATGTATTCAGATGAACACAGTGTTAATTTGTAATACTTTTTAAGCATGCGTCATAGCAAAAATACTGCCACAAGTAATGTAAAGAGTATCCTATGTCAACAGTGTCACATTAAAAGACAACAAAAAGAATAATGGAATAATTATGCATGAAGGTTTGGTGCTGGAACACAACAAAAAAATTAAAATGTCATGGTTTGACTGAAGAGAAATTGTGTATGTTGGTGCTTGACTGGAAGGAATCCCCTAAAAACTCCTGTGCCTCTTGGCTCTTCAAAGTGGAAAGTGAAAAACCTCAGCTCACATGACCTCACACAACCTTAGAACTAAGGCAATACAAAGCTACAGACATAAAGGAGCACGTCTCTCCACACTGGCAAGCAAGAAGTTCCAAGTTTCAAGAATCTATAGTCAACAGATTTCTTGATCCATAACGTGTACTTTCTTTGGATGAGACATAGTTTACACTAAGAGCCAAAACAACAGCCACTGGTGTATTGAACACTCCCATGGAATTCATGAAGTTCTTTTGCATGGCTTAAAGTTGGCGTTTAGTGTACAGAAAGTAAAGGTAAAGCTTTGCCATAACAAGTCATGAAAACTCTGAGGATGGCAGAGTTGTCAGCTCTATGCATGTGTGAAGAGTACACACAAAACTGTAGAAGCAGTATGTATCTAACGATAGAATAAAGTCTCTCCTTTATGTCTGATTTCTTTTGACACCATTCATCAGGAATTTAACAGAGAAGGAAATGCAGGGTTACTTTACACACCATGAAGAAAGTTTATTAATGAATGTGCTACAATAGGTATCTGGTAAATGGCTGATGACTGTCGCCTCCTAGATCTCCCGATCACAGTCCATGTGATTAAGATGTGGGGACACTAAACAAGAGCTTATGGTGAACAATCCACATTCTTTTCAAGAACTACAGGCATTAATTAAAGAACAATTGCTACTATTTTGTGAACTCTGTCATGTGCTGAGAAATATTCTTAGAAGATATGTTCAAGCACCAGTAAAACAGCTGATACTAATGATGATATCCAGCCAAAAATCTACTTTAAGATTTGGGGGTGGGGGTGGGGGAGACAGAGAGTGAGTGAGAGAGAGAGAGAGAGACAGGGATAAAAAAAGTACTGCCTGTGTACCTGATCGATCTCATGACGAATCTCCTGTAGGGCGACCTGTTGCTGTTGGATGGCAGCAGGCTCAACTGCAGGTGGTTCCTGTGAGCTTAGCGAGTCTTGCAAGTCCCGCAGTGTTGCCATGATATTATGCAATTCATCCCAGAATCTCTCTGCTACTGCTAGTGTATCTTCCAGGGACTTTCCTCTATCAGTTGTAGCCTTCTGTACTTCATTCCAAAGACTGTTGAGTCGGTCAAGTTTGCGTTTGATGTCTGTAATAAAACATTAACTTTTCATTATTACATGAATTATTTATATACATATATATACACACATAATTTCACTATGATAAGTATAAATTTTTGAGGCATAGCTCAGAAAGATAATGCCAATGGGCCGGAAAACTAAATTTGATTACTGGTTGGAGAAAAATTTTCCCTTCACCACCAATTCTAACTGCCTCTGGGGCTCATCCGTACTCCTATCCAAAGGGTAACAAGGGTACTTTCCATAGAGGTAGAGCAGCTGAATATCAAAAAGTAGGTTCACATCCATTTGCCTTCATGGTACAAGTTTAAGCAAAAGGACAACTTGAAGTCAATAATCACAGTTCTCAACTTATAATTTTTATAAAAATTATCAAAATTGACAAAAAATATGTATTTGAAAGCATTTTCAATTAAAAAATATTCACTATGTAATGTGTAAACTACAAATAAGAGTTATTTAAATCCAACAATGTAAATGCAAAGAAACTGAAAAGGAACCTTCCAAATAAACATATCACATTATCACTTTACCTCACCCCTAAAAGAGGCAATGTTGCATTAACATCAAGGACAATACACATTATTTTGCCGCAACTTATTGGGGGAGGGGGGGGGGGGGTTCGCAAAACAAAATGTGATCTTATAAGGAATCTCAACATTTTAATGATGGTAGAGATGAGTCTTGGGGGCATGCAGTGGTGCAGTTGGTTGAGGCACTGTGCTACAAGCTAGAAGGCTGTGGGTTCGATTCCCGATGTTGTCATTGGAATTTTTCATTGACATATTCCTTCTGGCAGCAATATGGCCCTGGGGTTGACTCACCCTCTAATAGAAATGAGTATGAGGAATATTTCCTGGTGGGTAAAGGCGGTCGGTGCATAGGGTTGATAACCTTACCACCTTCATGTGCTGAATGTCTCAAAATCTGTAATTCTCAACCTCCTCGAACCCTCAGGGCCTGAAATAGCCCCGCACAGGGATTCCTTTACCTTCACCTAGAGACAAGCTTAAAGGCTTTATGTTATTACTGAGATGCCTACCTCTGACAGCTGGATCAGCGCGGTTACCAGCCTTGCTAATGACATCATCAGCCGCTCTCTTTACCGCTGCAAAAGCTTCCTTTCGTTTGTCCAGATCTTCAACCAAAGCTGCATTCTCATCCATCTGGTCATGGATACGGGGAGGATGCGCAGAGACAGGCTCTGCTGAGTTGATCTGGTCAGCTGTTGATCCCAAAGCACGCAACATACCTTCCAGTTTGTCAGAGAACTTACTGGACTCCTGTAAAGAATTAAGTAAAGTTCATTCCATGTTACAAATTTATGACAGGACAGTTTTGTGTTTCAATTCCTGATAATTCATGCTTAAAATGGTCTTGAAATATGTACACAAAATTCTAAGACAAACTGCAATTACAGCAACTAAGAAAATTCTAGCAACCACAAATTACGATGACGTTTAAAAGAGACTGTGGATTTCGACGATTTCCAAGCAATGTCAAATAAATATATCACTACTGGGAGGACTCTAAAAGTGCAACTTATGACGTCTGGGCATTTCAGAGACTCCACTAATACACAACCTAATACTGTACTTCATAGAGGTTATCTGCACACAAAAGATTTAAGTACTCAAATCTTAAATGTTAAACTCTGGGAATGAAGTACTGTGTACTTTAATTTGCTTTATGCACTTTAACAGTAATTAGAGGCAATTACTTATTAAATTAAGAATATATAAAATTTACTCCACAACTAAAAGTACTCCTTGTCAGTCTCTGTTCATCACCCGTAGCAACTGGTCAGCAAATTTCTTGAGCTCTGACTACCAAGTTCACAAGCTGGTACAACTTGAAGGTGCAAATATTTATACTCTTAGAACTGTTGCATGGTTTGAAGTAGCTCTGTTTAATTTTATCCTTGTGGCACCACTTTTCAAGAGTGTGTGACTAACATACACCAAATAATGGAGTCATTTTAGCACATTTTAGCTGCTCCATTCAAAACAAACGCACCTGTAATGCATGTTCCAGTGCTTGCTGTCGTTGTCGGAGTTCACTTCTGAGGGCTGCGTAGCGAGCATTATCGGCATCCAAGATATCCTGAACCTTCCCTCCTTCTTCATCATTACACAGTTTGATCAGAGCTTCACCAGTCTTATTCAGTTTTTCTACCAATGGCTTGTGCTCAGAGATTGACTGAACAAACATCTGAAACAAAGATGTATCATTCTTAAGTGCACTGCGACACATTTCAAGTGGGTTTATACAGGCCAACAGCAAACAATAATTCATTACATGCATACAAACAATATCCTAATGCACCACAAATACTGAACATATTTCACCCTTATGGGATGGGTGTGACAATGCACTTGGGCATTTGCCACTAGAGGTCAGGCAATATCAGTCTGTGTCTCTTCATATGGCAGATTAAACTGTGTATACTCTCTTCCAAGATGGTAAGATGGTAACACTGTAAAACCATACCTTCGAAGACACAGCACAAGTCAATAGTCACCAGCACGCACGCACGCCCCCCCCCCCCACGTACGTGGGTGCACGCAGAGAGAGAGAGAGAGAGAGAGAGAGAGGGGGGGGGTTGCACGCGCGCGCACTGATAGTGTTGTTAAATAACACACTTTAAAACATTCAATAATCAACAGCAGCAACTAGATTCTAATCACGAACAAAAATATCCTACATGAGACATGCATCGTCATATACGTAGAATTTTTAATAATGGAAGATGCATGATGACATTAACATGGCAGTAAGCAAATGCAGATTAATTTACCATTAGAAAATTAGGCCCAGGCAATGAATGGATAAATTTTGCATTAATTATGCTAACAGTAATGTGACTCACTAATGGTGAAGGAACTCATGTCTGATGTTGGAACACAATTATTTTCACTGGTATGATGATAATGGCTGTGCAAGTGATGGGCCTAATACTGTCAACACACAGGTTTCAATTAGTGATATTCCAGGTCCACAATACCCACCTCATTTCTGTCTTGCTGCTGAGTAATGAGATCTGGTCGCAGAGCTGGCATTGCCAGCATGGCCACCTGCTGTTCCATTTCATCCAGCCAACTCACCAGTCCAGCATGAGTTTCATGGAAATGTTCTGCTAGTGGGAGAGCCTGTTCTAACACACCTAGACGATCGGAGCTCAATGCAGACACTGTGTCCATTGTCTCACGCAGATCTTCCATCTTTTCACGAATAGTTGATGTATCTTCATGCTGAGCAGACTCACGCAACACCTAAAGGAATGAACAATGCAACTATAAACTTGGCATCTACTCTTCAACAGAGCAATGAAGATGGACTCTTAGTTAATTTTACAATGCTGTGACAACTGCAAAGGTTATACAGCAAGAAACATAAAGTGGGAAGTTTCATGGCCCATTGTAGAGCACTACACCACTATTTACCTGGTAAACATAACCAAAATCACAACGAATCCCTGTCATAAGCAGCATTTCTCCGAGTCAAGATTGGAATATGAGACTTAAAAAATATAGTAGCTGGTGTGACAACCTTTCTGATGGAGCACTGACTGGTAAGTAGTTCCTAACGTTTGGAAGGGGCACAGAGCCCTTATCTACAGGGAAAAGCAGTCCAAAAAGACTTGCACTGCTCCTGCTAAATGATGGAAGCTATTTAACAGCCAGTGTGATAAGTGGCCCAGTAGACTTGAATCTTTATCACCAGTGCTGTGAGAACTACCAATCACAGATGAGTAATGTCTGTAACTGAATACAAAAATATCATCTGTCACTAGATACAAAAATAAAATAATAATACTATGTGTAGTACATACATACAAGTCAAGTCTCATGAGGTAGTTCCAAGCAGGGCAACTATGACCCACACTACAGTAGACTATGCAGCATGTAACTTCTATTCAATGAAGTTCTCAAGATCTATATGTCAAGTACATGAGGCCTGGGTTCCTAGAGAACAAATTTCTAGTAATGTCAGCTGTTTCCTGGTATTTATGCACCTGCTCACTAACAAGTGTGAAGACATGAATACTGATAATTAACAAATGTTAAGGACATAAAAACTGATAATCCTCACCTTCTTTGGGAATTTTATTTTACATTTTTATATTTTAATCCATTAATTCTTTCTTTTTTAAAAGACATGCAAATCATTTGTGTTAACAAGTAATAAATATTCAGTCTACCTTACACACAGGAAGCAATTTGCTAGTCACAAACATGAAGTGGGTGTAATAAGTAACAAGTTATAGCATGTCAGCTAGCATAACACTTCTGGTGTGTTCATTTTTTTATTGTTCCTATTACTGCAGTGGTACCTATTATAGGCAGTCAAAACAAAATCACTACTTTTGTTTTTTACATGGAATGATATGTCTAGATCATCAGCTGTTTCTCTAGGTTCTCACCTGCTGCCTCATTTCTTGCACCTATGCTGCAAAAGTCAATATATTGTATCTTTGTACTCCTCCTGTAGAGAGCAATATATAATGTTTCCCATAGAAATCGTGTACCTGTCTTGTAAAATATATTGTCACTTGTTTCTTTGGCCTCCCTTCACACCTCCCAGAGAACACAGCCTGTATCCACTATAAAGACCAGTTACATATATACATGTAAGCCTTCACATAGTGTCTGTTATTTTTATTCGATTTTAAACAAAATCATAATGTGTTGACAAGTTTTAGTTAAAATCCATCACATAAATTTAATGAAAATCCATCTAAGGGAGTTGGATTGTTCCAAGAACACAGACTGATGGACAGACACACTGAGACTAGCACTTGCTAATAGTCACTTTGCAAATGCACCTAATAACACAACTGTACCTTCTTGGCTGTGGACAGAACGTCTCGGACACGACCCTTCTGGCTGGAGATATCATCATTCAGTGCTTTGTGTTCTTTCAGCTGGACTCTAATGACACCTGGGTCAGAGCTGGGAGGTTCGGCATCACGAATCTGACTTTCCACCTCACGGAACCACTCAAGCAGCTCATCAATGTCCCCAATAACCTCCAGTGATCGCTACAAAATACAGTAAATTGTTACTAAACAAAACGGATTCAATCAGTAAACATGACCAAGAAAGGGATTCAAATGAACAAATTAAGAAATTCTGACATAAGGCACTGCTTTGAAAGGTATAAAATATCACAGGATAAGAGACAAAGTAATATACTTAGTGGACAAGACGTATTTTGTACCCATATGAAAGATGCATGTGAATTCTGATGCGCTTAAAAATCTTTACATCAGTTTTGTGTTTGTACATACATGCTAAGAAGACTGAATAGAAAAATATGCCAACAACTGACCAGTAATTTCAAGCACATCTGGGGTAGGAAAATAGTTATTACACACAGTACTATACTGTAGGTGATGCTATTTTGTGACACTACACAGCGAATACAGTCAATATAATGTGAAAAGAGTCTTTGTTGTTGGTCACCCTTGTTTGCCACTTATTATAGTTTATTTTTGTCTACACACTGTGTGTGTGTGTGTGTGTGTGTGTGTGTATGTATGTGTACACACACACACACACACACACACACATAAATAATTTTCATATCCATATTTGTATTAGGGATGTCAATCAACACAGAATTCCATAATGGCACTGAATAATTTTTTTGGTTTATTGTTTTTTTTTTTAAATTGCTGAAGCACCAAATTCAATTCGGTCATAAGCACTGTACACTGCTCTTATCTGTATTGCAAACTGTCATACTGAGTATTCATAACAAAAAATCTTACATAAAAAGTCTTAGACATGTACAGTAAACATACTTGCAATACATAATTGCCATGTATACACATCCTTTTCCCTTATAATTGAAACATCTACCAAAAATTTTGGCAATGGCCAGAGTTCTCATTTTTTAGTACTTCTGAATAAATTAAGAAATGTGTCATCCATTAATACAGTGAAAACAAACCAATATTACATTTATCTTCTACATAATATTGTATTAATTTACTGCAACAAAATAACGACAACCTCAAATTCCTGTAAGACAAAATTCAAATCTACTTTGGGACACACACACACACACACACTCATCTACAACATTATCTGTCTTTATGCATGTATCAACCAAACAATTCGTGAACTGGTCCTGATAATTTCGTACATCAAATGTTTAACAAAACTCAAACCTAAAACAATTCACCTCTTGCCACAAGTTTTGTCTACCTGTTTGGAAAGTTGGATACGTTCTCCTTTACGCTGAATCTGTTCAGCAATAGCATCAAATCTACGGTTGTCTCGGGTGACAAGACCTTCTATAGTGGAAGCACCCTCCCCTGGAGATATTTGGCACAGCTGTGGACCCACTAAGTTGATGCTCTCCAATACTGGCCGGAATTCTGCAACACATCAAGGTACAGTATCAGCAGTGAAAATGTTTCTCTGAACCTTTTCAAATGCCAGAACAGAAACCATATACCTGCAACAAGTGGAGTACATGTCAATTCCACAGGCTCTGATGGTGGTACAGCATGTGCAGCATTACTTGGTTGCTGGACTTTTGTCTAGTGTCTGGTGTTCCAAAAATTATGTAACATTTAAGAAATTTGAAATGTTTCCATCCTAAGGTGAAAGTGTGGGGAAGCACGTACTTAGTTTGGTCCAGTAGCAAGAGCTATTCTCAATCTCTGGAGACTCTATGTCAGTTTAACTACTGCCTCTATATACATTTACAACCATGTTTTCAATGAGAGATAATAGAAGGTTTGAAAGAACATCACAAAGACCTAAAACCAGGAGAGCAAAAGAAGGCAATATCATCTGCTCATAAATGAACCAATGCCTGAATGACAAATAATTTGCTGTACATATACTGCGAATAAATACCTTGAATATCCTGTTCTAGTCGTTGGATATCTTCTTCTCGAGGGTCAGCACACTGCAACTGGGCTTCTGCGCCCATCATCCAATCAACTAGACGGTTATGGCTATTGTGGAACTGCTGGACCAATGGCAATGCTTCCTGTGTATCAGTAAATTACAAAAATTAAAAACACAGTACTAAACACTGTGCAAAGTCTAGGAGCCAAAAATTATTATTTGTCAAAAACAAAGAAACTTTTATATTTAACCAAGGAATGACTGAAAGAATAGAATGCATGGGTATTTTACTTCCATAAACTGAATTCAAAGTTTATCTGTATGAGATGAAATATTATTAAATGACTGAAACAGTATGATCTCAGAATAAAAGGAGAAATGGGAGATATCACTTGGTTAATAAAGTTACCTGGATATATATCTTGTTATTACACCTACAATATGGAAGTCAATTACGCTGGTGTAAAATGGATTGTTAATTCCCTATGTGCCAATTTTATGATCAGAGAAGTTGATCTTCATTCTCCTGCTCTCTACATGTAACAAAATATTATAAAGAAATCGACCACAGACATTCACTAGTTTTTTTCTGTTAATAAAGAGGATAAAAAATGTGTTCACAAAATAAGTATCTTAGAACAAAATAAATTAGTCAAACCATATGTCATGATAGCAGATGAGTAATAACTGACACTGTTAAATGCTGTATTGCTTTGAAAAAAACTTGGCACTTTTCAGGAATGTGGCATGCTGACTGGTAAATTATAATTGACCTTTTGCAGAGTGTACTGCTTTCATCTTGGGCAAGAACTGTTACTATTTACTGGCTGACATGGTGTCAAATACGCAAAGACTTAAACCTTCAATGACACTGCTGTCAAGAGCCTTAAAACTCAGAGACTTTGGTCTAAATTGTTATTATGGAAGAAGAAATGACTGATACAGAGGAACTGAATTTATTTCACACAGGATCCTACCAAGATTTAAAAGCAGCAGTGACAAATAGTGCACAAACATTGCAGAGTTCAAACTCTACACATATTTTCCAAATTATGCACAATCTTACAGGAACAACACAAACCTGAGCATGTTTAAGTAGATCAGCACCGCGTGTTGTCAGGTCATTGAATCGTCGCTGAAGTAAATCAAGCTTGTCTTTCAACTGTAATGCTTCATCATTTGAGATGTGTTTCATAAGTTCAAGGCCACTATCAACTGTTCCATCCACTTGGCTCTGATGGTTGGCAATCTCTTCTGTCAAATCCTAAAAGTGAAAAAAGATCTTCAGTTCAAGACATCTGGCAGAGTCTAATGAAAATAAACTGAAATTATAACGCATGTGTAACGCACCGACAATCGCTGGTTTACTCTACCAAGATTAGAAATTTCTGATTAGAATAATATGTCACAATTAATTTTCTGTCACCACTAGCAGACTGAAATTGACTCAGTGTAAAACTGTTCCAGTGGCACTTTGTCCACCATGAATGCCACTTTTCCTGTCCCACTGGAAAAGCACGTGTGTCCTCCTTTCAGCCACTACACACTTTCCCTTCTGACCAACTGACTTAACTATGTTTATAAAGACAACAGATGCTAGCATAATTTGGGTTGCACAAGAACTTGCTGATAAATCCTGTGGCTCAAATAAGACTGAAATACAGCAGTAGAAGTGCAGTCCTGTAGTATATTTACCAAATAATTTCCACCCACAGTGCCATTTAAAAAACAAAAATGGTGTCCCAACATGAGAATGTAGCTTTGTAAAACCACTATGGAAGCATTTGCCTTTGCCTTTGCTGTGCATACTCATGCAAAGATAATTTTAGATTCTTAAATGACAGACTTTAACAGCCTACAAAAACAACTCAGTGCATGTAAAAAAATTTAAATGTGTGTAGTAATGCTACTTGTTAACATTACACAAACAGGTATAAAAGCACACCTCTCTCTTTGCACAGTATACCCATAACTTTACATATAATAACATAAAATATCCCTGGGCCTAAGAACTGTCATGTAAGTGCTGTGGAGGCAAAAGCATCATTAAGTACTACATGGAGATGGGTGGTCAAACACATGCTATGTATCAACTGGGGAAGAGGCTGGTTAGATGTTTAAGTTGTTAATATTTACAATTGCTGTCTTTGGCAAAGCAGTTTCTCATGCCTGTCAATGCTTGCAAAGTTTGTAGAACAAAATCTTTACCGCAAGGTCATCCATCTGTTCCAGTAGTTTGTCCGTATGTACGGCCAGGACTCTGTATTTTGCTAGACGATGCTCCATCCCCTCCATCCAGGCCTGCAGGTCTTGGTACGTAAGTACCAGGTGACGTAGACCAGCACGTGACTGTTGGAGCAGCTGGCCTAAGTTTTCTGAGGCACCTACCAAGGCAGCATAACGATCCGTCATGTCTTGTAACTTGAATGCCAAACCTGATGCTTCATCCTCACCTACAAGTGCCATCAGTGCACCAGCCACCTCTGTCAGCTCCAAGAAATCTGGTTTCTTGCGTAAGATGTCATTGTGTAGAGACTGCAAGAATGAGAAGATAATTATATAATAAGGTCATCTCAGTTTCAAGCAATGTCAGTTCTATTTGTTTTGTAACTACAACATACATCAGTAGCTGCATGGGATTAATTCATCTCAGCTCACTGAGATATATTATTCAGCTGTATGTGTAAAATGTAAGAACTCTTCAAATACATGCAGCAGTAATGCTATCAAACATAACATAACACTGGAAAGAAATGGGCAATACCAGCTAAAAGAAAGTGAGCAGTTCAATTCAAAGTTTCAAGACAAAGTCCGAGTTTGTTCGGCTAGTAGATGTTTTACACGTGTCACACCAATTTCCCTTCCCTCATACTTCCTCCACTGCAGAGCTTATAGCATAAAATATTAGGATAACTTAAAACAGCGAATTTGTTAGTGCATGGGAATGTTCATGGCCTATTTTAGGCTACTGCACGCAGGGACTGAAGAAACCTACATCACAAAGCAAACCGTTTTCTGTGCCAAGACCTGAAACGAGAACACCCAAAACATAAAGGTGTAACCCATTCAGCGGTGTAATTTGGTTCATGTTATTTCACCTAACTGAATTATAACTTACACTGTGTTCCTTAATCCTCTGCTGTATCTTCTCTTCATCAGTTGGAACAAGCTCCATGTCTTTCACTTGCTTTTCCGTGCGATCTAACCATTCAATTAATGGCACCAACTTGTCCTGGAAAAATGACAGACAAATAAAGTAGGGGTACAAGTATGTTTATGGTTCTTATATATGAGATACAATATAGTAGGTTATATTAACTTAGATTTCTTAGGTCCTGTACACATAAGTGACACAGTAAATTCCGTTTTCTTATATATATATATATATATAAACACAAACACATATATATATACACACACACACACACATACATACACATATATAAAAACCCATCTATCTGAATTAAAGGTGCTCTGAACATGCCAATTAAACAACTGTGCGAACACAACCAATATTTTCTTCCTATTTAAAAACTATATTATAACACATTCAATGTCTTCTACTTTCATTTAAATTGGAAATACGTCTAAGTGACCTTTCAATCAAATTTTGGGGATCATAAACTGCATGCAAAGACACAAGGAAGTTAAAAGCATTCAAAGAAATATAATGATTCAGTTGTTTGAACTCTCAGGCACAAATTTCAGTCTAAACACGAAACACAAACAACTTCTTACTTTACACTTTTCATTCATTATGGATAGTATTTAAAAAATCCTATGAACCGTTCATCTGCACACACTATTTTCTTGTTGGTACTTCAAAGAGAAGTAAATCTGTAAGCAATACTATTGAGCTGTCCTTATAGAAACGTCAGTCTTGTTCTCCCCCTGAATAATCAGTTCCTCTACAGAAAACTAAAAAGCAGTTTTACTATTATAAACTCTGTACATGCCATAAGGAATAAAGACTGATGCTTCTCCAATTCCAATTCTCCCCCTACATTATACCCAAATTCCACACCTGGAAGTCCTTTGCTACTGCCATGGCTTGCTGTAGGTCTTCATAACGCTGTGCAGCTCCAGTTGTTAGGTTTTCGAAACGTTCCATAAGTTCTCGCAACTGCCGCTCAATACCCTTGCGCTCCACAGGGTCAGCACCAGCTGCCACTTCATTGCCCATGGCAAACAGTGAGGACATTGAATTTTGGCGGTCAAGCAGCATCTTCTTGAGAAACTGCACATTAAAGACAACAAACCCTTCACTTTCAGGAATGTATGAATTTTATATGTAGAAATTCAGTGTAATACATTTACACACGGCATGTTCAGTAAGTAAGGTTCCCTAGCCTGTGTCAATGAAGCATTTTATTTTCTAGTAGTAGTGGTGATAACATGTAACACATTGTTCAAGAGTCAGCAGTCAGATGCTGTTTAGAGGATAAGCTGATGTGCAATGGATAAGACAGTGCAGACTGGTCCTGTAAAGAATTCTGTAGTGTGATAAATTTTTATAGGCAAATTATGATTCCTCCATGGCAAAAACATAAATGAATTAGCATCCAACTTAGATACACTAAATAGCATTATATCCTGGTGTGATACAAATAGACTGATTATTGATACGGACAGATCATTGGCATTAGGCTTCCACCACAAACTGAATAAAAATATTGCTTTCCCAGACATAATACTGAAAGACAGGCAAATTACTTATGCATCCCAACTTAAAGTTTTGGGAGCTTGGATAAACTGTAACTTAAACTGGGATCTTGGTGTAGAAAAATGATTGAAAAAGTCGAGTAAACTCTGATTTGCTATTAAAACCTTTAGACCATCAGTAAACAAAAATGTACTTAGAACCATGTATTTTACACACTTTTGGTCATATTTGAAATATGGCATCTTATTCTGGGGAAATTTATAAAATAATAATAAAAAAAAAATTAATTACAGAAAAGGGCGATAAGGCTAATTGTCAATGTTTTCAATACAACAAGTTGCAAACCATACGTCAACGAATTGAAGTTTATGGCACTCCCTTATACATACATTTACAAAATTCCTGTACACATGAATATGTCCCTGAACAGGTTCAAAACTAACTCTCTGATCTATTCATACAATACAAGGAATAAGTATGATGTATTGGTTACAGGTCACAACACTAAATTATTCAAACAGAGTTTTACCAACAAAGGTGTGCTCATTTTCAACACACTATCCAGTGAAGTTATAAACAGTGAGCCTGTAATGAAGTTCAAGAAAATCTTATTCAATTTTTTGATCAAAAGGAGTTTCTACCCAGTGGAAGAATTTACGACAACGGATTCTCAACTAGTAAACTGTGAATGAAGGACAAACTAAGGCTTGATGTATCTTAATTGTGATTTGTTGTGTGGTTGTGCTTTATGTGCCGTATAATGTCTAATCAATGCATGATGTATCCTAGTAATTATTTGATGTGTGAGACTTGTGTTCGATTTGTGTCAAATTTGGTGACTTGGGGCATTTGCTATTTATCGCCTGTATTTATTCTGCACTTGCTTATATTTCTAGAATTGTTAACTTCATTACTTGCTTACTTTCTGGTATTATATTCTGTTTGATGAGTCCATTATCATTTTTGTAATGATCAACACAATGAAATATATTACTAATACTAATACTAATAATCCACTGCCAACTTGACAGAGGTGTACAGCAATAGCGTAAGGACAGTGAAGCATGTCAGAAAATGTTGCAGTTTGGAGATGGTTAAATGGGCATCCATAATGATGAACACTCCAGCTGGCCCAGGACACAAAGGATGAATGTGAATACAGCACAAATGGAGGAGCTGATTATGGAAAGTTGTTTAGTCTCAATTCAAGGTTCCTGATTCCGCTATAATGACACAACAATTCTGTTCATGAATGGTTACAAATGCAACAGCCAGAATTCCACCACAACCATATTTTCACTCATGCCATAATGGGACAATGCATCAATGCACTTGAGGAATATTGTGAAAGATAATGATACTGCAGTGGAATGAATGTGCTACTTTTAACACTGCAGTAACTTCTCATTTAATGTTAATGACCCAGAAAGTCTTACTTTATTTAAAACCATCACATTAACATTTAAAATAGCCTGTTCATCTCTGTGAACTTCTCTCCAGTTTCATTTTGAATTAGTTCTGTATATTTTTCTTTAGAAGGATATTAACATTATCACCTTCAATAACTCTCCCACTTTCCTTACTTTCTTTTTCCACCTCCATTTGCTTATCTTTATCTTCCTCCTGTTCACTCCACGGTGAACTTCATTTGCATGAACACTACTTTTCATAACAGTCCTATAAATAGCATTAATCATAAGAGTCAATACTTATTTTCATGTATTTGTTATTTCAGTTGTGAATGCATTAACAGCTAAGAATAAAGATGTGAGACAAGAATGAAGCTCTTGCTGTTAATTATGAATGCTGAGTCAGCAGCATGTATTACACAAACATGAAGCAAAACACAGCATGAGAAAGTATATAATTCCTGTTTACCTAAGTTATGGGTCACTTAAGCATCCACATGCAAAGCATACTTTAGTTCCAAGCAAACTGGGTGTTTGACAGGACAAGAAATGAAAAATTATAACAAAATTCCTTTTAGAAAATCAGCTGCTTCATAGATACGGTCATTGTGAACATTTCACTGTAACTATTTATTTACGTTCCAACCATCTACACACAACTGGCATGCAAATTACTCATACCCAAATAAAAATTAGCAATCAATTCATGTTCTGCTACAAATTTACTGTACCCACCCACAGATTAAAATGAGTTAATGTACCTTTTGCTCTTGCAGCTGTGCCTTTACCACTTTATAGTCAGCAGAGGGTGGCTTCTGGTTGGCTACCATCTCCTCTGTGTCTGCAAGCCACTTTGACAAACCCTCCAGTGCTTCCTGAAACTTTCCTGACTGCAGGAGACCAACATCGAGTTTGCGATCTCGTTCATTCAGCTACAAACAAGTGAAAACTCAAAATAATTATTACATGTAATGATACACACAACTGGTTATGTAACAGGTGCATTATGAAAAAGGTGATGGGAAATACCAAAGACACATGGCCTCACACAGTAACATAAGGAACAATCTACAGGCATGGTCAGTACAGAATGAAAAGTGTAAAGGTAAAAGGTAAAGCCTTCCCTGTTCATGTCATGAGGGCATACAAGGGGAACAGAGGTACAGCTTCATTTATTCTTACCCGTGGCACCAAATAAGAATGAGTGGAGCTATATCTTACCTCAGTCTTAAAATCATCATGATGGATAAAAGAAATACTGTAACATAAGGTTTTATTCATCATCAAGGATTTGGCTTTTTGTTGTGTTCCACCTTGAAATTTTTATAATTCACCAGTCCATTTCTCTAGAAAACCCCCCACTGTTGCACAGCCAACTGATTACATAAGACTCCACAATTCAGTGCTTTTACTTGCCTTATTCCATAAACACACTGAAGCAAGAACACTACCTAACAAATTCTCAACATTTCCTGCAGAACTGGAATTTATGGAAAATAAGTTTTTACAATGTTGGTATGTAATTTTCTTCAAGGATGAATAAAATATACGTTAGGATTCAAGTATTCTGGGATGTGATGCTATGTTGCTGGGTTAAGGGTTCCTGAAGTTCTGTTGCCCAAGATCTTCTTGGACTGCTTGACCCTTGAAGATAAAGGCACTATGTCCTTTTGAGGTGCAGGAGGCACACATACAATGACATTTGGTCACATCCCACAAGACCTAAATCTGCAGTAACACTGCTGTCAAAATATCAAATCTCATGCACGTACATTAATTTGTAGTGTGGGCATTGAAATGACACGTACTGAAATAAGATTTGACTACACAGAGTGGCACAGAAAACACTATACACAACAAGCTAAATGAAATTTACCAACACAGTACCTACATTTATTAATTATCAGAAATGTTCAAAACGTCTTTTTTCTACAGTACAGCAATGTCTAAGTCTTTATGTAACTCCTGTAAACGTGGTGTTGCTGTTAGTGACATCAAGTATCAAGTGGTTCTGTACCACTCTGCACATTTGCACACATACACTATTCTTCAAAGTAAAATCTTCTTACCCTGTCCTTCAGGTCATTCCACTTATCATTCATCTTCTCCAGGTCCTTCTCAAGGCTTGTGGTGTTAACACCTCCTGCAGCTGACTGGATAAGTCCCTGTCCCAGCCGGTTGCAATCTTCCACCTGGCGTGTCAGTGGCTCAATGCTAGAAGTCTGTAATGCCCTGAACTCTTCCTGCTGAACCTTTATGCCTTCTACTTCTGAGCCAACAGGTTTCAATTTGCGAACTCGTTCACTGACCTGCAAATCACATCACGTGTGAATGTACTTGTTAAGAAAAATCAAGAACAAATTTATATCACACTGTAACCCTGTTCAAAGTACACTAACAACTTAATCCATAACATTCAAATATTCAAATACAATATTCAAACAGACATATCCTAATTTATGTCACATTTTCTATTGCAGCCAAATAATTGGCACAACTTAATTCACTGAACTTTGCTATTCACACCAAAGCTAACTGGACAATACTTAATTCATATCATACTGCTATCAAACCTCAATTTAATCCAGAACACACTAATTCATCACCAAAGAAGTAATCATCACAGTTTAATTCATATCTGCTTCAAAGTAACTGAAATACCTTATTTTGCATCACATTACTATCTTCTTCACAGTAATTTAACAGAAATTGTTTTACACAACATACCCATGCTACATATAATTGTACAGTCTGCAATGTTCAAAATTAAACTAACACATCCTAAGTCATTTCACACATTCACAGAAACTGATACATGTAGGCTGTCATTCTATTCTTCATAACCAATTTAACTTAATCCCAACTAAATGCTGATCAAAGTAACTGATAAAACTAAGGTCACATAAAAGAATGCAACTACACAGTGATACTGTATGAAATTCAAATTCACCTCTGCTATATCCCTAATAACTGCAGTATGGATCTGATAAAACAATTCAAGGCGACTAAGTGCTGAATTAAGATCTTCTTCTCGAGATTTGGCCCGTTCATCTAGGCGACCAAGCTGTCGTCGCAGCAGTTCTACTTGTTCACGTGTTGCTGCAGTATCAGGGGCAAATCCATTATCTACAAGATGCTCCCCTGCAGACACTGTCTTGGCAACATCATCTGCAGCCTTTGCAATCTGAAAACACAAAGCAGAAATGTATAATGAGGATGCTTCATTGCACTCTGAATACACCTAGCTTTCACTAACTTAAATGGCTACCATTATATGGCATGAATATTTTTATGACAGACATTATATGAACTGCACTGTAATTTAAACCCGACAAAAGTTCAATATAAAATGGAATCATTCATCACATCTAAATTCTATTACTGTACTGCTGATGATGATTATTAAATAACTGATACTATACTGATAATCATCTTCTTTCCTATATAGTTAGGCAAAGTAACGGCTCCTGCAACTTACACAAACATGACCTAAAATGATAAAATTTGGATGCCATCTGCTATCAGTAACACATCCTTGAACACAGTACACACATGCATAATCGCATATGTTACACAGTCTCCAAAACTATGGTGACCAAGGGATGCTTACAAGAAAAACTCCAAGGTGACAAAATATTCTGGAAGAATGGAAATGTAATTGAGAGTAATATTAAACGGGGTCTTAGGTAAAGAGGGTGAACATATGGCTTGCACTGAAATGGGTGGTTCAGATGAGGATCCTATAATGGATTTTGGTAAACCTGGTGATTACTCTTTAGTGAGAATGTATACTCACACACCTTGATTAATCCCTTGAATTGTAACTGCCTGATGATGGCTCAAACAGAGGCAAAAAGTGTCAGAGAAAATATAATGTAAAATAGTAAGGTAAATATGTTGCCTGTATTTGGTTGGAATTTAATGAATGATTACTTTTGGGTTCCAAAAGAGCAGGGACTTGAATGATAGTGGATATAATTTTTTTTGGGAAGACACACACACCATGGAATGTTATTTAAGTCACTAAGATTCCTCTCCTGTAATTGCATGATCCCTTTTCAATCATTCCTGTTTTTTGTTCTTCCATTAAAGCATTACCTCAGTATAGTTTAAACCAGTTGTCTCACCATAAAACTGAAGTCAGTTTCAACAAACTTACCTTTTTAAGAAGTTTCCCTGTATCATCGAGCTGTCCTCGAACTGTTTTGAGATCACGCCCAGGGGGTTTCATGGCATCAAGCTCATGTTCCAAGTCTGAGAGGTCATGGGTCAGTCCTTTCACCTGGTCCTGTAAACCAAAGTAATTCAACACTGTGACAGATTGACTTGCTCACAGCAGAGTTGATAAATTTTAAAGCCTTTTGGAATATGACACCATGTTCATTGGTAAGTGGACTGACATAAATAACACGCCAGCTGACATCATGCCACACCAGTGAAGCCGCCGCATCTTTCATTCAACTCATTTTAGTATTCACAGTAGTTTTTGCTTGAATTAACTTATGCAATGAATAAAATTCACATCATCATATTATATATATTCCTTCAATATAAAGTACACACCTGGAATAACCGAATTTATGGTGGGGGGAACAAACACTGTAATTCAGTCTTACAAAATTACTGAATATTATTTGACAATGCAATGTAAAATGTGAATGTTTTACAACATTAGAGTGGTTGGAAAGATGAGTATGAATTTGGGAGGAGGTGGTCAGTACTACTTAACAGACAGTTCCATTTCGGCATTCGCCTTGAGAGACTCTGCAATCTGTAACACACACACACACACACACACACACACACACACACACACACACAAACACACATAAACTCAGTCACAACAGAGGGCACACTGGACAAAATTTGATTCCAATTACTGTTTACAAGTTGAATGAATTACTGTTACACCCATCTACTCAGCCTTCTTTTACACATCTCACAAAAAAAAAAGAACAATACCAAAATTTATATATTTGGAATATGGAAAGAAAGTACTTGTAACACATCTTGATTTGCTTAACCTTTTAACGCCTAATGTCAACTATAGTGGTCGTACTGCACCGCTAACCTCTAAAGTTGCATTTTATTTATTTATTCAACAAATATAGGTACTGAATATTTTAAACATGGTATATACTCTCCATTTTTTTCTCTTCAAAATGCAATTTGTTTCACAATTCTAACGTATTTGGTTCCTGTATTATTCACATTTTATATACAGGATGTGCTAAAATTAAAAAAATAATTCCGGTGCCAAAAGGTTAATAAATGGATTCATAAAAACTGTAACAATTCCAACCTCATGTGTTAGACAAAACTTGGATCTCCCAAATATGAATATGACCTTACACTCAGTATTAAATGAAGTACTAACATTGAATTGAGTAACGGCTGTTGCTGCAGATTGCAGTTCACTGCAGCGGTCATCTAACTTGGCCTGCAAATCATCCAGTCTATCAGTGAGGTTATCCACTTCATCTTGCAAGTGACTTGCATCCACACCATGTTCACCAGCCTCATTCACGAGATCACCAGCAGCCTGGCGAACTGACTGCAGTGGCTTCTTCAGTCCTGCTGTCTCTTCTCGTAGTGCCTGTGTTTTAAAACCACATCAATTATGAGTATTAATGTATCAGATGACATCCAGAGCTTCTGTGTTTATACATTAAGTACTAGAAGTGTGATGCACAATACAGCTGTCAAAGCTATCAAAATATGCAATAAACAAAACAGAGTGCACCATGGTTGATACACAATTATATAATTCAAGAAATACAATATACTAAACAAAAGTTATATAAAGTACACTCATTTCAAACTGTGGCTAGTGAAGTGGTAACCTGACATTGGGGACATCTCTAGCTACTGCAATTTCCGTCAGTTAACACTCTGACTACTTCCCATTAAACCCCTCTCTCTGGTTCTGCTAGAAATATTGTTCCATTCTTTACTGCATTATGGATTAAATGTATGTGGTTAAAGCTCATACCTCTATATTCCGTATTCCTAAAATCTGCAGTTACTGTTCATTTAAGTTTAAAACACAGTAAACTTTGCAGCAACGTACATTTTGATTTTACTCTGCATTTTGGGATCAGAATGAAAATAAACATAACACAGACATTAACAATGCCAGCCAACTGCCGATACAACAGGTGATGCGGTTAGGGCTCTTATTTATTCCATACCTTTATTCGCTCCAGTAACTTTGGATCTTTAGAAGCACCACCCAAAGCATCATGTGAAGCCAGTTTGTCTTCACAGCGCTGGAGTGAATGTTGAAGATCACGTAAATTCTCTGTGAAGTCAGTCAATCTTCGAGCCGTGTCCTCCAGGGACTGTGTACGCTCCAACAGATCTAAACCACAAAGACAGTGTTGCCAACACAATAAAAGAAAACTACACAGATACTTTATTTGAGACATACTTCAAAGTCATTATATAAAAAGAATAAAACAGACCTCTTGTTACAGTAATCTGACATTCTTAACATTTTTTGTGTGTGCGATGATATAGGCTATAGGCCCCTACACATGATGGAGAGGTATGAAAAAAAAAACACAAATGCATACAGGTGTACATTTAAAGTGTCCGTTACTTCTGCCTTATGTCAAACCTTATTTAAATGGTCTGAACATTCTTTGTAAAATCTTCCAGTACTAAATTTAATGAAAACATGTACAGTAAATGACTTGGTGTACATGTGCAGACAGACGAACAAAACCATTTTGACATGTGCTCAGCAGGAATGTGAATGTATCTTCAACAGTGTGAGCTGGATCAGGCAATGCTTCTTATTCCACCCAACATTTCTCAGACTTAAAGGGGGGGGAGACAGAGAGGGAAGAGGAAAATTCCATGTAGTTCCGAAGGAGAAAGTTAACCATGTGTCAAAACTGCAATGTAATGAAGCTTTACACATATAAAGACCAAAATATTGATCACTTTCAATGGCATGTGGTATTTCTAAGAACTGTTTTAACACATAAATTGTATAGCATATTTAAAAGACAAACTTAGGACATCATGTTTAAGACTACAACAGGAATAAATGAGCGCAAAAGCAAAGCTCTAAGCATACCTAACCCTCAAGCAGAGTGTTGCTGTTATTCACTGTATAGGCCACACAGCCAGTCTGAATGTGGTGGTGAAGAAAAAAGCCTTGCCCTGGTAGGAATCAAAGTCTAGTCATATCCTGTACACACTTTACAAACTAAGCACTGTCAAAATGTCACAAATTATAAACGAAGGGATACTCTGATCACCATAAGTTATATGGATAACAGATTCTGCATTGCTCTCCAATAATATTAATTCAAAATTTGTACAAATTGCTTATAGATTATTAATTAAATAATATCTATAAATGAGTTAATGCACACTATGTGTTAACACACTGTTATGACATTGACGACTTTAATATAATAAATTTGGTAGAAAATTTCTTTGTACCAGGGACAGAGTAATGCTCACCGTTATTGAGTCTGTCCCAGCGCTGTTTGACAATTGCCAGTTCACTCTTCACTACTTCCTTGTCTATATCACACGCTGCAACAAATGTATCCCCGAGCATCCTGTGATTCTCATATTCTCCTGAACGCTTCCAGACTTCATTGCGGAATGTTCCAAGCTCCTTCAGCTGCCGCTCAATGTCCTTACGCTTGAAACTGGCAGGTTGCAATGTCTCTAACTTGTTTTCTGCTTGAGTCAGCCATGGTAAGAAGTTCTCCTGGGCTCGGTAGTACTTGCGACAGTGTTCCTAGAAAGAGGATATGCCATTTGCTAGCAACATTCATGGCACCAACAAAGTGCTGAAATTGTATTTTAATAACTATGTCAAGTATTTCAAGCTACTCCTTACATACAAAATGAAGAGAAGCTATTAACATCTAAGTACCAGTATAAGAAAATGAGTTATTTTCAACAGCAGAATAACAAGTTCTTGGAATAATTTGAAATCCCTTCTTTTTAAATGCATTTATCCAAGCAGAGGACAAAATGAAAGGGTATTAGCAGCAACATAACAGTTGTACCCTATCAACTGAACTGCGGCAGCAGAACCCAAAAGTTCAACACTATTAAAACCAAATCTCTGACAAGATATATCAACCTGCCCCTTCCATCTTATTTACAAAAGACTCATATTAGTGTAATTCTGCCATTTCCTCAGTTTTCCAGTACCCTTTCAAAGAGGACTTTCCACCAAAATTCTGTATTTACTTCTTTTCTCCACATCCAGGCAACACTAAAATCCTAAGTCTCACACACTTTCCTAACGTTTGTTACATGAATGAATCACAAGGCTGCTCACTATGTGACATTCTAAACAACTTACACATCCTTCCTACATCAAAATCTTTTGTGAATTCTTAGTTTTCAAAACCTTGTAGTTTATGTTCCTTTCTCAAAGCAACAGACCAGTTTTATATCTATGAAAAACAGTCAATTATAAACATTAAATAAAAATGAAGATGTTTGATCTGTGCAGTTGTTATGTGAGTGTTCTCCATTTCATGGAAGAAAAAAAAATGGATACACCTAAAAATGTACACAATCAATACATTACAAAATAAAGGACATTAAGAAGATGGTGGTGCAGTAGTCTTCAAGACATGAAATTCAATCAGAATGTTAAGAAAATTATTAAAATGGTTGGAAATATTAATAAACAGATGCTGAACAATAACAACACTTGAAAATTCATTTATTTATCAGATAAAACAATGTTCTTGAGCACAAGCAACATACCAAGAAGATATGAGGGAATGAGTTCCATACATTCTAAATACTGATCCTCAAGTAAAGGTGAGCTGTTCAGCTTCATGGTACAGTCCCTTTAACCCTGGTATAAATTGAACAGGAGGGTGGGTGGACCCCAGAACCATATTGGACATGGGAGCAAAGAGACCAATTCTTGGCCCTATCAGGATCTGAACCAGCTTGCATCTGGTAACTTAACTGACTGAGCCAATCCACCTCATATTTACAAACTAACATTTCAGTTTGCTTTAACTTTAGAATGCAACACAAGGGTACCTCAGTTACAGTGTTTTCTTACCATACAGGTCTGCAGTCTGGTGTGCCTCTCCACAGTGTCCTTGCGCAACCGGTCCCATTGCTGTTGTATCTTGTCCAGATCACGCTGAAGATTGCGGGTGTCACTGCTGCCACTACCGCCATTACGATGAGCTGACCGCGAAAGTATGTCATGACCCTTGTTGAGCAGCATGATCACTTCATGCTCCTTGCTCATCACATCTTTATATATAGGCTAAAAAAATAACAAATTCAGAAAATCTTCAAGCCCTACAGTATGAACAACTTGAAAGATGTGGGCCTTAAAACTGATACAGTATACAAACAATGCAAACATTACTGTATCAAATGCTTAAATTCGGTAAGGTAAAGGCTGTCTTGTAACATGTCAATGGAGGCAAAGAGGAGGAGGTAAAGGTACAGATCTACTCATGCTTAACTTTGGTACCAAATGTGGGTGAGTGGTAAATGCCATGCCCTGGCCACTGTACCCCCAGGAAGGGCCCCTCAGTACCCTTAATATAGGAGACTGGGTGGGCCTATAGGGCAGTCTGGAGAGGTATGAAGGACAGAAATTTCTGCACCCCCCCTGGGGTGGTGGTTCAGACCCCAAACCCCACAGTGCCTGCTATACTGACTAGGCTGACCCAATGTTTATATTAGGTACTCAAGGATAATTACAAATTATGATTTGGAAAGGATATGGGTTGAAGTGTGGGCTGTTATAAGATCCATCCTGGCATTTGCAGGTTGGGACTAAAGAAAAGCATGAAGAATATCGGTCAGTATCAGAGTCCTTCTGAATATTAACACATTATCTACCATCTACACCAACACATCTGCTCAAAATTTGTTGTAAATGTTCATTTTAACTGACAGAAAATGTCACATAACATAAACTGGGCTAACCAATAATCTGCAACAAGACCATAATAAAAAACAAAATAAGGAAATTTAACTCCCATTTTAAGAATTGAGAGATATTTTCTTTAGCCTTATAGTTATTCAAGTCTGTGCATTTATTGCTTCTATTGTGTGAATTTTCTTTAGTCTTAACCTTACAGAACACAACTCACATTTGTACAATATAATCTTCTTGGCTTGAATCTAACACGAATGACTTCAGTATGGTACTACGCATGAAGATAATCAATATGAATACAACTTTCTTACAATTGTTTACTACAGAACTTAAATATGATACATTACCTCATGATGGTCCACTTGCTGCTGCAGCACATCCCTGTCGGCAGACACCAACAATCTCTCTGACATGCCACCTAATTCATCTGACAGCCATCCCAAAGTTTTTGCACAAGATGCTTCAAATTGACGACCATCCCTTAAAAAAATAATTGAAAACAAAAAACCTTGAAAATGCTGTACAAAGAGGAGGAACATGTCAAAGTAATCACCAGCAGAAATTATGTACCTTTCCTACAAGTTCCGCAGCTGTAATGCTACAATAAATGCAAATACGTATGCTGAGTACTGGTATCATATAACATCCTGTGCAACACTATTTCATTCAGCCACTTGGGGGGGGGGATAAGAAAAAGAAGAAGAAAAAAAAGGACATTCCTTAGTCCTGCAATATTTTATCATTTAAATGGTGCGGCAAGTAACCAAATACATGCCATGTTAATTCCTTTAAGTCCAGTAAAAATATTTTAACTGTAAATCCTGAGCCTGTTTCAGTGCCTTTGTTCAGGCACTGACAACAAGTGGGTTTTACCCCCTAACATTTCAAGTATATTCCATATTTCAGAACTACAATTAATACTACAAGACAGATGGTATTTGTAATATATTTTGATTGTAATTACTACTGACTTATAAATATCAATATAAATTGTTCACACTTTCTATACATTCACCTACCTACACTAATTAAATACACCACTTTTTATCATGTATGGTGACAATTAATTACTTTCATTCATAAAATTATTACACGGGTTTGTCCCTTGATTGCGGCATAATATGAAACTGTTTACCTCAAAAATCCTTCCACCTCTGCTTTACGATGATCCAACTTCTTCTGGAGAGTGTTATACTGTCGGCCCACTGCTCCCAACTTTGCTTGAATCTCTGCCCTAGAGGCTGGGTCACTCAATACTTCACACAGTTGTGCTCCCGCTGCTTCGGCATCTGCTAGCAAAGGACGCTGACCTTCCAGCTGCCGTTCCAAGTTCTACATAATGAGAAAATCTGATTTAGTACTATGCCTGAATAAAGCAGGCAAAACAATGGACAAGAATAAACAACAGGAAAACGTATACTTCACAGTGATATTACAAATCATTAAGTCCTATTTCATTTATGCACAATGCCAGTCTGCTAAGTATATGAAATCTCATAGCATATGCTGAGGAAAATACAGCCAGGTTTAGTACAGACATTGTATTAGAGAGATATGATGAAATGTGGGTCTTAAAATGAAATATTTGTAATGAATAAAACTCACATCACATTGCTTGTGTAAAAGAAAAATTATACATGAAGCTACATAAAAATTGTGAACATTGTAAAATATGTCATCACATACGCAACAAATTATGTGGATCTCAACAGAGTCTCTAAGTTATAATCATCATAATTATTCACTGTAAAAATAGTATTCACTTTACTCTATCTAACCTTCCATATTGCCACTAAATCCAACTGGCACATCACCAGATCTCTGCCCACGTATATATGAAGGCTTGTAACATTCCACCACCAAATGACATACAATTTGTTTACTGTTTCAGCTGTGCCCTGTTGAATTCTATAATTGTAACAAACTGCCTGCTAACTAACAGTCTGCTGGCTCAGAACAGACCAGCTATGTACAACACAGTTGCCATCACAAACTAGTTGGTCAAAAGTGTTTCATTTGTCAATGTGTAGACGGTTAAATATGCACAATTTTAGGGCAGTCTTCTGGGTTTAACACTCTGTTTCCATGAAAAAAAGATTCCAAAATCCTGAAAAATGATACTGCCTCAATCTTCAGGGTAGAAGCAGAAGCTCCTTTATATAGTGTAAATATGGACCCCAAAACTATACTATACTATACATATATAACTATGAAAACCTAGATTTCTAGCTTCTGAATCTCCGTACTGAAAATATTTACAGGTACCCTCTAAGCCTCTACATCAACTCCTGCATCTGAAAGTCATGGGTGAGCCACATCATGATGAAAGTAATAACTACTTACTTCTATCTTCCTCAGTTGTTCTTCTGGATCCCTGTCCAGTGGTAGATCATCCAGTTGGTCCGATATTCCCTGCAGTGCATCTCTCAGCCTATTCAGTCCTGCATCAAACTCCCGGCTTGTATCAACAGCAGCACCCAAGCTATCTGCCCGCTCATCTAGGCGACCAAGCAAGTCAGCCCAGCGGTGCAAAATGGATGTGAGGCGTGCAGACAAACGCTGAGCATCAGGTGTGTCTGGATCCAAACGTGCAAGAATAGATTCTCCCACTTCTGAGAGATGGGACAACTGTGGCTGCTGGGTACGAAACTCCTCCCTTAGTACTTGAACTTGCTGCACCTGGCTCTGTACCATGCGTGAATCGGATAAGATTGGACCCAGAGCTGTCATCATGCGGTCCTTTGCACTCAACCAGCCACTCAAGTTGTCATGAGTATCATGGAAATCTTTCATGTCTTCCATGAACTTTATTCTGCAAACAAACATAAATGACTATCAAAATGATTTTTTTTGACGTTTTGCTGACCGTGCATATCCGTATATTTATCTCAGTAATTAACCAACTTGATGCACAAAATTTTTGTTTTACAATAAGTTTATTTTGACCTCCTGATGATAAGCACAAGTGCTCGAAACATATAGAGGCATGAAATAAACTTATTGTAAAACAAAAATTTTGTGCATCAAGTTGGTTAATTACTGAGATAAATATCAAAATGATGTTAATACTACACTGCTGTGTGACACAACGTGCCAAAAAATATGCCCATTAACTGCAAAGTATGAACCACCAGAAAATAAAAGGAGAAGACCAAGAGGTTAACACATGTTCAACATGTATTGTGTGCTATGTTGCTTACCACACAGGCCCTGGTGTTCACTTATTGCAGACACAGATTGAATATGGGTTTGTATGTGATCTATGTGATAAATCTGGTCAACAGATGTGCTTTTGAGTTTCTACAAAAATGAAGCAAAGACAAACAAGAAAGGAAGGAAGGGAATAAATTTCCCAAACTTTATGATCCTCCTCCACATGGCAAAGCAGGGTAACACATGTTACTAACATTCATCACTATGGAACCTCAAAAAGACATTTCATTTCAGAAAAAGTTTCACAACCACTGCTGAAACTGGATAGGATGCTAGAAGTTGCAACTGATAAAGGGTACTACATAAATCAGAAATAAATACAGCCTTACTTAATTATTTGGTTCATTGCTCAAATCTAGGAGCCTGGGGTAAAGGGAAACCATTCATTAATATTCTTTACAAATCTTTAAACCATACTCTTTTTCATTACCTTGCATGTAGCAATAAGACATTTTGAGTTAACAACTGTATGTAATGGTCGCATGAATTAAAAATGTAAAGCAAAAGTAATTTAGGGAAATGTCATTTTAAGGATATTTTGAATTGATATACAACTTTCTAACAAAATATCTGTGAACTGTCTCTTGGAGATGTTATACACAAGGCAAACCTTCCTAACAATAATGCTACCAAAATATACCTGTCTTTGCATCGGTCATGAAGGGTCTTCCAACGTGTGACAACATCTTTTAGCTCATCCTGCAAGCTGTCAGCACCAAGAGCCCCCGGTTTGCGTCGTAACAAGTCATTCACTTGGCTCTTTGTGCTGTCCAGTAGGGACTGTTTCTCATACATATCTTCCACAATGGTCTTCATCTGTTTTGCTATCTTATCAGCATCTTCCTTGGTGTGAGGGACAGTCTCCTTTGGAAGATTCCTTTGAATCTTATCCAGGAACTGGCCAAGACTTCGCAGATTATCCAAATGCTTTTTCACTTCTTCACGAATGCTGTCAAGTTCTGCCTGGCGATCTGAGAGACGCACTCCCAGCAGACCATACCGATTGTTGATTTCTGTCAACTGCTGCTGTACTGGTGACAGTTCTGTAAATGCAAATTTTGAGGTTTTCACAGTGGTGCGGTTGAGGAGTTAGTCCTTCTAGGTTCTTGACATTTCGAAGGCACTAGTGCCTTCAAAATGGTGAAAACCAATTATATAGTGATGATGCATCACATCCAGAAGAACAAAACCCTCTGTTCTGTAAATGTTTTACATATACAAATGAAACTTTTGCAGAAGAAAACATGTGTTATAAAGGCTTGAAGCACATGATAAGAGAAAAGTCAGAACAGACTTCACATGCAGTACAAAAATAGAATCAGACTGGGCAAGTTGCCCCAGCAATAATGCTTGATACTTATATTTGGTAGGTGCTGTTAAAATCTTGGCTTGGATACAGACTCTCGTGAACGAAGTTTTTCATGAATTTCCTCAGTCACTCTAAGGAAAAGTGAAGGTGGTACCCCAATTACACAACAAGTGCTTCCCTCCAAACCTTTACCAAGTCATCATTCAACAGTCATCACATCATTTGATGTTATAAAGCCCAAGATAATGACAGAATTGTAAATCTACTATCATAGAAAGACAATTCCTGTTTTTGATTAGCTTTTTGTAATATACTTGTTTCAGTGTTTAATTATGATCAAAGCTGGCAGTCATAAATTCATGCTTCATGTGCACTGTTACTGACTGATGCACATGTTCTTCTATTCTCTCTTTCCAGTAATACAGTAAAGTAATATGACACATTTGGCCGACAATCATGCTCTTCTTCCCACTTAATAGAGGACTGTTCTTTCTTGGACATATTCCACAAAGCACAGTATTGAAATAAATTAAATGAACAGAAAACATGTATAAAAGCAACTACATTTAATTAATTCTGAGCTTTCTTTTCAATGTACCAGAAGTGAACCACAATATTATTTAAATTTCTTCTACTGAAAAGAGGCAAGAGGAATAATATATTAGCTACTAAATTTCAGAACCTGGTTCAATTGGCAAGAACAAATGATTTACAAGGATAAGGACCCTGGTAGGCACTGACAAAGTTCATTGTGTACTACTGAATATTATGTGCACATCATTTGAGCAATGCTATGATGAATTTGAAAACTACTATAAGGTGCACTGTTAGCAGTTTGTCAAAAAGCTATATGCTTATAAGTAATTAATATACGAATCATACAAACTGCACAGACAAAGGAAAGATGTTATGAGAGTTACCTTCTAGATGGAAACCATCCTGAGAAGAACGGCGACTGCTGAACCCACTGGAACCACCTGGGGAGACGGGACTCTGAACGGAGAAACCACCACTATTTGATTTAGTTGGTGAGGGGGATCTTGCCTCATGAGATGTTCGACGTACTGTAAACAAAGATTTCATCAAAGCATGCACTAATTTTGACACTGTTAAAGGAATTTAAACAAATATACTGAATGATATAAAACTCAATTTAATTATCCTATTTCCACAGGTATTGCTGTGCCTCAGTCCAGAGGCTGATAGATATAATGATGTACATTTTCCATAAAACGTATGACAAAGTACCGAAGAGGGGGGACAGCCATGAGTTGCACTGGTAATCTCCTGGCAGTCTTTCTTTAATGCAAATGAGTCTTGTCTGCTCCAGGTGGTGCTCACTAAAGCAGAAATCAGTCTTCAGTACTGTACAGCAGCATATGTGTTCAAAAATCACCGTGTGCCAGCATCCAGCACGTCTACGTATTAATGAGTTAATGGTAATGTGCGTCATCCCCTTAGCATTAGTACAATACGCGGCAATAAAACAATCCATCAATACGACAACACTTTGTTATAGATTACCGTAATATAGTGTTTTGTACTGACAGATTGTTTCATTGTTACATAACAAATTTATCTTTGTGTCCCAAACATTTTACATATCAAAACCAAACAGTGGTGTAATATCAACAATGGTGGTATCATGAATGTTCAGTCTGCTCAAATGCTGAAGTTTTCAGTGTTCATGTGTCTTGTAACACCTACTCCACTGACTGGTAAAAGAATGTTCATAGACTGGGAGCAGCTCCCTGTCCACAGTTTGACAAATATTATGCTCAGAAATATTTGACTCACATGGACTGCTTGTGACAGAAGTTCTCTTCGTGGGGCTGTAGGCAGAGCTACGCCTGCGAGATGGACTGTCCGGTCGTTCTCCTCTCAGAAGTCCATCATAAGCATTGCCCAGATCATTCACTTTGTCAATGGTATTACCGTAATCCTTGTATTCCTTCAACAGAGGCTGGAAAAGAGTTGTGGCAGTAGATGCAATTACTATGTGTACAAAAAAACTATTCTTTCTTTACAAAACTAAACTTCTATTTTAATGTGAAGAATGGCTGGGGGGGGGGGGGGAGAGGGAAGGTTTGGATGGGGGGGGGGGGGAAAAAGAACGCTTAATTTAAAGAGAATAAATCCATTGAAACTTTTGATGGTCAGGAAACATTACTGTTTTATGTTT
>Ga0131853_10001821_pt1 | contig 38080 bp, 35 predicted proteins | sample TergutLab28metaG_FD_92764 | JGI IMG/M metagenome (GOLD analysis project Ga0131853, IMG submission 92764) | Labiotermes labralis P1 segment gut microbial communities from Petit-Saut dam, French Guiana - Lab288 P1 (version 2) (version 2) | ecosystem: Host-associated > Arthropoda: Insects >... | reverse complement strand
GCTTTGCCTGGTGCTTTGCCAATGCCATCACGTGTTGCAATTGAAAAGACAATAACTGCTGGACTTGCTTTTGATTGTGATGTAAGTAATTTAACTGATGGTAAAATAATAAGTTTCGAAAGAAAAAACTATTTCTACCCTGATTTGCCAAAAGCATATCAGATTTCACAGATGGAACAACCGGTTTGCTTGGGTGGCCATGTAATACTTAAAAGTGGGAAAAAAATTCGCCTTAATCGTATTCATCTGGAAGAAGATGCAGGGAAACTTCTTCACGACGAGGTTAAAGGAGAAACCTATGTAGATTTGAACCGTGGTGGTGTGCCACTTATGGAAATGGTAACCGAGCCAGATATTTCATCAAGTACCGAGGCGATTGAATTTCTTGAACAGGTCAGATCAAGACTTGTATTCAGTGGCACTGCAAATTGCAGGATGGAAGAAGGTGGCATGCGATGCGATGTCAATATTTCTCTTAAGTCAAAAGGCTCTGATAAACTTGGTGATCGTGTTGAATTGAAAAACATAAACTCTTTCAAAATGGCTGGCCGAGCGATTGAATACGAAATAAAACGTCAATCCGCACTCCTGGACGAAGGAAAATTTATTAAACAAGAAACTCGAAGATGGAATGATGCCCAAGGAAAAAGTTCACCTATGCGTAACAAAGAAGTTGCCTTTGATTATCGTTATTTTCCTGACCCAGATCAACTCCGCATAAGAATCACTCAAGATAATATTACACGTCTAAGAAAAGAAGCTATAAAGTCTCCACTTGCAAATAAATTAAAGGAATTTTTCATAAATGGCTTTGAAATTCCAGAATACGAAGCAGACATTCTAACACGTGACAAACAATTCTGTATGTGTTTTCAAAAATGTGTAAGTTTGATTGCAGGTATAAAAAGCGAGCCTGATGTTTTTGCCAAGAACCCTATTCTAATTAAATCTGCTCAAAAGGCTTCTAGATTTATGATTAACGTGGTTTTGGAAACCGCTATAAATTGGAACCCAAGATTAACCGCCGAACAAATTATTCAAATGATAAGTCTTGAAGATGGAATAACTTACTTTGACTCGATTATAAGTGGTCTTATAAAAATTCAAAGGGTTAATACTATTAAATTAAGAGATTTACTTCTTGACAATCCAAATCTAGATGCAATAACTGTTGCCATAAAAAATGAACTTGTGTATTCTGCAGAAATGTCCGATAACCAAACCTCGGAACTTGAAAAAATTATAAGTGAGTTAATTAGAAATAATCCAAGTGCAGTCATTGATTATAAATCGGCACCAAATGACACAGAGCAAGCAAAAAAACTTAACTTTTTTATCGGACAAACTATGAAAACCACACAAGGCAAAGTTGATTCGTCCACTGTTCGGGAACTTGTAATCAAAGCACTTGGTCAAAATTGACGACGGGAAAAGAGGCAATGGCCTCTCTTTCATAAACTGTCGACCTTTTTAAGTTCACGCTTCAGACGTGCTAAGATTTTCTTTTCAAGACGAGAAATGTAAGATTGGCTTATGCACAACATCTCTGCAACTTCTTTTTGAGTTTTTTCATCACCTCCACCAAGTCCAAAACGTAATTGCATAATTTCTTGTTCACGAATTCCAAGTTTATCAATCGCAAGCCACAGCAAATTTTTCTCAACACTTAAATCAAGTTCATCGTGCACAACATCTTGTTGCACCGCTACGACATCACCTAAATGAATTTCCGTCCCATCACTGTCCGTTTTAATTGGTTCATCAATCGAAACGTCACCTCGGTTCTTCATTACTTTTCTCAAATGCATTAGGATTTCATTTTCAATACAACGACTGCTGTATGTTGCAAGTTTAATGTTTCTGTCATACTGAAATGAATTTACCGCTTTAATTAAACCAATTGACCCTACCGAAATCAAATCCTCAATGTCAAGACCTGTATTTTCAAATTTTTTCGCTATGTAAACCACAAGACGCAAATTATGTTCTATCAACTTGCGTTTTGTCTCTGGTTTGCCAAGATGTAATTCCTGCAACAATACTTCCTCTTGATCCTTTGGCAAAGGTCGTGCAAGTGCCTCTGTGCCATTTATAAAGAATACAAAGTCTTCATCCCATAATTTTGCATTGGTAATCTTGCGAAATAATGCAATCGCTTTTTCTTTAACTCCCATATAATCCACCTCCAAATATATGCCTAGAAAGAGTTTAAAATAATCATTCATGCGAATTATGCAATTCCATGGCATTTTATAGAAAAGAAAGTAATCTAAATCAAGTTCGCATTCAAGAGTGCATCGTATTGCACTGCATCCTTAAATCCTTTCATACTTACCCCAAGCCTTATATTTTCGTGTCTTTTGATTTTGTTCTTGTTACCTTCTAAAATTTCCAAGGCGGTCGGCGAAAAGGTAAACATCTTACCATCTTTTCCAACTGTAGAAAATGGAATGTAACGCCCATCTTCGACTTCTTTATCAAGTTTATTCAAAACAATTCTATCCGCAGAAATATCTGGGAAAATCCTTAAAAATAAACTCAGGCTTATAATAACAACCGGTGCCTTTGTTTGGGGATCTGTTAACCTGTTACCCGTATCAAGATAACTTGCAACTTTGTAACGCTCGCCTTTATAATGAATTATAATATCTCTCAGATGTTGACTTGCACTGTGACGTGCATTCAAAAACTTTACAAGTAATTTCATAAGTAAAAAGAATATAAAAACTCCTCCAACAAGAAAGCCCATTGGAACCGCTGTATTACTTGAGAAGTACAGTAAACTGCCGTGAGTATTATTTGTCATGAATAAAATTCCAAATACTGCACCACCAAACGCAAATGTATATGCAATAAATAATAAAAAGAACAAAATGTAGCGACGTACAGACTTATGTTGAACAATAAACACCATCAATAAGCCTACGAAAATACGTATCACTATTGCGGCTACCCCACTCCAACTTAAAAGTGGCAACACAAGTGCAAATCCTGTACCTACCAGTGCCGACAAAAAAACTTTCCAACGTGGCACGCGTTGCTTCATCGTTTTAAAAACCAAATACAAAAGCAAACCGTTAATAACCATATTGTCAATGATTGCATGCTCTAGATAAATTGTCATATAATAATTCTAAAACAGGTTCTGATAAAAACTTTGAAGTAAATTGGCAAAATAACTCGCAACTGGTCAGTCAACCTGGGTTTTATATACCTCTTGGAATGTTATAAAGCATAGGGTTGACCTCCCAAAGTCGGTTAAATGTGTTAACAAACGAATTTCGTCCGCGGTTACGTGTCTCGTACGGGGTGCGGAGTGATAACATTGTTGCAACAGAAGTGGTTAAACGCTCGCGAAAAATTTCTTGGGAAAGAGGACTTGGTTCTGCCCCACGAAAATTTACAAAGTCTCTTGTTCTAAATGGTTGGCCAAATGTTGGGGCATCTGGATCTATACAAAATCCCCAATAAAAACCTGTGATAAAGCCAATCCCAACTGCAACAGCATCTTCGTCAAACACAGATGTACCCAAAGTAAATCTGTCGTATGTTTCAACCTGGAAAAGATGTGTTATTGAACGATAAACTTCGTTAATTGACGCAAAACGTGTAATCCGTCGTCCAACATTTGCATGAATTTCACGATTCTCTGGGTTAAAATATCCCATTAAATGTGCATCAACCGTATTTCTATCTGAACTTATATTGTTAACACTGTCACGAAGTTCTTTGTCACGTGGATTATATATTATAAACACACCTTGTTCGCCTAAAAGGAGGTTTTGTCCAATGCGCGTGTAATGCGGATTAATATCTGCCTCAGTACGATTAGATAAAAGTCCTCCGCGATTTCTGTTACGTCGGTAATTGATATAGGTGCCAAAGTTAAAGTGGTCTGTATAAAGTATCATCGCGGTTGTGTCTATAAGGTATTTTCTGTCTGGATGCCCTTCAGGCAAATGGGCATATCTAAAATCAACAGTAGTTTCAAGATGTTCAAGTAACATACCAATACCAATATCAAAATCATGCATTGCTGTTAGATATGCATAAACACCACGCCTAACATGATCATCTTGATTAAGTCTTGGAAAAAGTTGTTCAAGCAAACTCGTCGCATCCGAAGTACCTATTGGAGCAAGACTGTCAAGATATGTTATATAGTCAAGAGCGGTTTCAAATTGTGGAACAGCACTGAATTCAAGACGTCCATCAGAGTCACGTGTTCCTGCAGGACGAACCGCCGCCGACATAAAATGTGGTGTGTGCGTTCCAACATTCAAAACATAGCTAAAAAATCTTTTATCGGCCGGGGCCATCGTTTCGGTCATAATGTCAAACATAACTCGATCACTGTTAAGTTCAAAAAGTCTCTGAACCCTTGCATTTGGCTCTAACTCTGCCCTCTCCTCAGGTGTCATTGCATTAATAAAAGTATTATTATCCATAATCCAATCAAATCCAAGGCGGTTAGGTCTGAACATTTGGTTGCGGCGGTAAAACTCTCTGTTAAAATTGTGAAATCCGCCAATCTGAAATTCATGCTCGCCATCGGTTCTTTCATATTCATCTACAAAAGCACGCCTGAAAATATGAGGAAGTGATTGTTGTGTATTTGTATTTGTAAAACTTGACCACATTTCAATGCCAGCAAGTTGAGATCCAACAAGAGAAGAATATTCTGCCATGCATGTTCGTTCAATTGCATGATATCCGTCGACCCAGGTTGATTGATTTTTAATACGCCACAAATTTGGTGTAATCCATGGGTTAATCGCATCAAATTCAATCGTCTCAAGCATAAGCATAATAACATTATAATCGGCGTTAAGCTGGATATGACTCATATCCATGCCATTAATCATGAAATCTGGAAGTGTGGTATCGTCATTGAACTCATAATTGCGATAAAGACCTGAACTTGATAATGCAGGACCCATTCCAATAACTTCAAAAATATTTCTTGTGTAAAACATAGGTGTTCCGAATGAACGCAAATGTAAAAATCTGTTTGAATTAAATGAATTTAAAACAAAACGTCTGTTCGTTGTAACATTTGCAAAAAGGTCATCTGTGGTTGCCGGCAAAACCGCCCAATTTATTCCCATTCCACCCATTGCAACAATGACAACAAGTGCAGATATTGCAATGCCTTTTAATCTGAAACCGGATCTGTGAGGTTTGTATTTTCTTTGTACAAAAATCGCACCACCAAGCCATGTAACCACAATAACAGAAACAGTAATAATTGCAACCGCAGGGTTTATGTCTGCCGAATCGTTACCCGCAATGATTTCCCTTGCCGCCCTGAAATGTTCAAGCAAGAAAATCTCACCAAGATTCACATATGCAATCATAATTCCTATAACCAAAAATGCTTGAAAAACAAGAATAAGCAAGAGTATTACAAGTTGTGCGACTCGGCTTGGGATACATGCAATAACCGCGGCAACTACGACTATAATTGCAAACGAAAACATATATGACGGAGGGAATGACCAACCAAGCATAGCAAACAAAGCAATTTCTAAGAATAGCGATGCCAAAACAAAAGTAAAAGGTATAAATACAAGTGACACCAACTTTGACCATCTGGATAAAGGAAGTGATGAAGGTGTCTTGGCATATACCTGTTCATGTGAAATATCCATAAACAAAGTATACAGCAAACAATCTAAACCGTCAACTATACCGCTATACTTTCAAAATATCTTTCTGTTAATTCGCGTACTTTGTTACTCATTGAAAACACATATCTCTCTTTTTCTGACAAAGACATTTGTTCCATACTGTCTTTATCAAGAACATGTCCAAGCGGATTTGAAATCCCACCTGAAATTAAAAAGGCAATCTTTGTATAAAGTTCATTGTCATATTCGCTTGAACCAAGTGATGTAATTGTTTCATTACTTCTATTCTCTTCAATCGCCCAAAATCCGTCTAAAAGTCTTTGTTTAGCCGTACAGGCTTTGCTTCTCAAATGTCCACGCTCGCGTTTCATAAAACTCCCCCTATTTTCAAAAGTTATTTCCTTTGGTAATCACTTCTGTATTTCGAAAGAATTTCTTATGCTCTAGGAATTATCGCTAAATTTTTTTGTACTAGAATCTCGGCTAAAATGCATCGTAAGGTGCTTTTGTTCTGTACTGATATAATCTTAAATCTAAATTCGACATTTGACAACAAGAAAAAAACCTCATATTTCGACATATTTAATCATGTATAGTAATGGCAAATTTTTCGCACACTTTGTGTTTTGGCATGATATAATTTATCAACAAAATATAAAAGGAAATTTATTTAATGAAAAACATCAAGTTAAACAAAACCGTTCTGTGTATAATTGATGGACTTGGTATCGCTAATGAACATGGCAATGCAATTGCAATGGCAAACATGCAAAACCTTTGGAATGCTTTTGATAAATACCCATCAACCACACTAATCGCAAGCGGTCACGAAGTTGGCCTTTCAGATGAAAAAGACGCAGGTAATTCCGAAGTCGGACATAATGCAATAGGTGCTGGACAAATCATTAAACAAGGCCTTGCCCTTCTTAATGATCAATTCAAAAGTGGTAAAATCTTTCAAAGTGATACTTGGAAAAAACTTGTTAATAATATTAAAAACCCGTCTCATGTTAAAAGCACTGCCCCCAAATTAAACATTATAATCCTTTTGTCTGATGGACGTGTACACAGTGACATTGAACATCTTTTTTTGACTTTAAATCGGTGTGCAATTGAAAACATACCGGTATCAATTCATGCCATAGCCGATGGTCGAGATGTTTCACCCCAAAGTATCCTTGTTTATCTTAAACAAACACAAGAATTTATTGATGAACTTGAATCAAAGCACAACGATTTTGCCGCAACAATCGCAACAATTGGTGGACGTGGCCGTATCTTTATGGACAGATACGAAAGTAATATCCAAATTCCAATCCGTGGGTTTGAAACAATAACAGGTAATGCCACATACACCAATAATATTGAAAATTTAATTAAAGAAGAATATGCTAAAAACCCAAAACTCACCGACGAAAATCTTCCTAATTTTGTTCTAGATAATTCCGCTATGCTAAATAATGGTGACAGTGTTCTTTTACTTAACTATCGTGGTGACCGGGCATTGCAAACCTGTGCAATGTTTGAAACAGGCAAATATCTTACCAACGAACAATTTTCCAAAATTGACAAGTGTATGTTTGCAGGTATATTGCAATACGACAGTGAACTACTTATCCCTAAAAACTATCTCTGTCCGCCTCCAGTTATTGAAAATACACTCACAGAATGGCTTGTTAAACATAATGCACGTCAACTTAGTGTAACCGAAACTGTCAAATTTGGGCATCTAACATATTACTTTAATGGCAATAAGGGTAAAAAAATCTCCGAAGATCTTGAGACATGGATTGAAATTAAATCGGATGAATTGAATGGAATGTTTAATAAAAAACCCCGTATGAAAGCACCTGAAATTACAAAATCTGTAATCAAAGCAATTCACAGTAATAAATACGATTTTATAAAATGTAATCTGCCAAACCCAGATATGGTTGGCCATACAGGTGATCTTAATGCCACAATAGAGGCATGTAAATGTGTCGATGAATGCCTTGGTGAACTTATTACAATATGCCTTGAAACAAATACCAATCTTGTAATTTGTGCCGATCATGGTAACGCCGAAGAAATGTTTGATGCAAAAACAAATCAACCAAAAACCGCCCATACAAACAATCTTGTGCCATGTATTCTTGTCAAAAAATCACTCAGAGATCATTACAAACAACTTCCGACAGGTATGGGGCTTACAAATATTGCCGCAACAATTTGTGATCTTATGGATATAAAACCATCTCCACATTTCAAACCAAGTCTTCTAGAAAGAGCAAAAGCACCATACGGTGCGTTTAAGCTGAGATCCTAGTACAAAAAATTTAGCGATAGTTCCTAGACTGGAACAATCGAAATATAAATTTCATTTTCAATATTGACAACTTACCTGCAAGTTGTTATAATAAGTACATCCCAAACCACTTAGAAAGGTGGAAATAAAAATGAATAGTTTAACAAAGCGTGAATTTTTAGAACTCATAAAGCAAACTAAAGAATTAAAAAGGGAAATTACTGCTGGCTCACTAGGCAAATTTGATGATGTACTGCGTAAAGCATATATCGAACAAGATTATGGTCTGGTTGCTGAAATCACACTGTTCATGGTTCAAAATGGTGCACCATCAACACCAACTGGTTTGTTCGAGATTAATCTGTTTCTAGGAAATGCAATAGCACTTGGCGATCTTAATACCGCACTTGCACTTGCAAAAATATTGGAAACAAGTTTTGAAAAAATAATTCCTAGAGTAGAACAAAAGCACCGTTAGGTGCTTTTGTTCTTAATCAAGCATATACATAGTTCATGCGAAAATTACCAATTACAATTCACCCATTTTTCGTGTTGTTTATGTTTATCTCACTTATAAGTGGACTTGCCTTTTTTGCACTATCACTTATGATTGCGGTTCTTATTCATGAGTCAAGCCACGCACTTGTTGCAAATCATTACAATATAAAGACAAAGCGTTTGCAACTTCTTCCTTTTGGTGCACAAATTGAAATGGATATAGGTTTTTTGCCTAAGAATCAAAAAGTCATTATACTTCTTGCAGGTTCTTTTGGAAATATAATTTTCGCTTTGTCACTTGGTGCCTTAATGTGGCTTTTCCCGGTAATTTTTTCAATTTGGGAAATTCTTATCATAACAAATGCAAGTGTTGCAATGCTTAATATGCTTCCAATTTATCCACTTGATGGCGGTAAAATTTTGCATGCACTATTTGGCGAGCGTGCTCGTAAAATATCAAAAATCATTTCAACTTCGATTTTTTTATTATTGCTCTTTGCTTCAATTTTCTTGATTTTCAACACATCTCTTATCATATTGTCTGTTTCTATGCTGCTTATGATAAATCTTGAATTCGGACAAAGTGAATTCGTATCAAAGTTCAAATCACGGCAAAATAATACATCTTTGCATGACGTTGCAATCACAACAAAAACAACACTTTTTGAGGCATATAAACTTGTTTCGCCAAGACATTTTACTCGCTTTATAATAACAGACAAAAACAACATCATGATTTATGAAAATGAACTTGAGGCATTTTTATTAAACAACAGCTATGAAACACCGATAACCTACATTTTATTTAAACACAGCCGATAAATCAAATGGTTTTATAGAACAGAATTAATAATGTGAAACACTTCTCGTTTGCCACGTTTATCATTGGCACTTGTAACGATAATATCATTGTTTGTAATCCCAAGAACCTTTGCGACGTTGCTGACATGATTGTGTAACCGTGTCTTTGAGATTTTATCTGTCTTTGTTCCTAAAATTTTAAATGGTATTTCATTGCTTTGTAAAAATACAAGGGCATCAATATCATTTTGTGTTGGGTCATGTCTTAAATCAAGCAATATAAAAACCATCTTTAAATCTTTACTTTCTTGCAAAAATTCTGTCAAACTTTGATTCCATCCGCCTTGCATTTTTTTACTTGCCTGTGCAAATCCATAGCCTGGTAAATCTACAAAGTATAACTGGCTGTCTGATATATAAAAATTTGGCTCACCACATTTACATGCTTGTCTTTGAATTTTTGACCTTAAAGTTATCTCGAAAAAATTAATAAGTCTTGTTCGACCTGGTGTTGAACTTGTTACCGCTAAACCTTTTCGCCCCGTCAACATATTAATTAAACTTGATTTACCAACATTACTTCGGCCTACAAAAGCAATTTGATTTAAACTCGGTAATGCATCCGCTTGTACAATATTCGTTGCACTTGTTACAAACCGTGAGTTGACAATTTCCATGTTTTCATTATACACAAACTTACACCAACATCCAATTCAAAATTTCGGTAATCTCGCTCATAAAAGAAAATTCAAGACCCTTTACAACTTCCTCAGGAACCTTATCAAGGCTCTTTTTATTACTTGTTGGTAAAATCACGTTTCCAATTCCATATCTATATGCACTTAACGTCTTTTCTCGCACACCTCCAATTTCAAGTACACGACCAGAAAGCGTAACCTCTCCAGTAAGTGCGGTATCGCCGCGTACCTTCTTACCACTGAAAGCAGATACAAGTGCGGTAACAAGTGCAACACCCGCACTTGGCCCATCTTTAGGAATCGCCCCACTTGGTACATGAATATGGACATCTTTTGTTTCAAATAAAGAACTGTCAATTCCATAATCTTTTGCAAGACTCTTTGTAACACTAAGTGCAATTTGTGCACTCTCCTTCATCACATCACCAAGTCGCCCTGTTAATTTTAACTCTCCTTTCCCAGGGGTTAATACTACTTCCAATTTCAACACATCTCCACCTACCGCCGAATAACTTAGACCATTTACTACACCAATCGCATCGGCTTTTGAAAGATCATCCTTTGAATACTTTTCTTTACCAAGCATTTCAACAATCTTGGCGGTATCAAGGATAACTTTACCATCCTTAGAAATCTCGTTATTAACAATCTGAACTGCAATTTTACGATAAAGCGAACCTAAAACCCTTGATAACTCGCGAACACCTGCTTCTCGTGTATATCGTTCTATCACAAATTCAAGTGCATTATTTTCGAATGAAATAATTTCACTTGATATCCCATGTTCACTGGCAACACGAGGCAGCAAATATTGCATTGCAATTTTTTGTTTTTCAACAAGTGTATAACTTGACAAGTTGATAATTTCCATCCTGTCAAGCAAAGCCCAAGGTATCGCACTTTCATCATTTGCGGTACAAATAAACAAAACATGACTCAAATCATAGGCAACCTCCAAATAATGGTCCACAAAAGTTTTGTTTTGCACAGGGTCTAAAACCTCTAGCATGGCCGATGCCGGGTCCCCACGGTGGCTGTCATGCGACATCTTGTCTATTTCATCAAACAAGAACACCGGATTTATTGTACCAACCTTTTTCATACCAGAAATAACTTTGCCGGGCATCGACCCAATATATGTCTTTCGGTGGCCTCGGATTTCACTCTCATCACGTACACCACCAAGGCTCACGCGTACAAATTTTCTGCCAAGCGCCTTGGCAACACTCTGGGCAATACTTGTTTTACCAACACCAGGCGGGCCAACCAAACACAAAATTTGACCACCAAGTTCTTTGTTAAGTTGCATGACCGCAATATGTTCAATAATTCGATCCTTAACCTCACTCATATTATAATGATCTTCCTCAAGTGTCGCCCTTGCTTTTTTTAAACTTGTCTCATCTTCACTGTGTTTTACCCAAGGCAAATCAAGAATCGTCTCAATATAATTTCGTAAAATCCCAATCTCTGGACTCGAAGGGTTCGTTTTAATCAACCGAGTTATATCTTTTTTAACTTTTTTAATTGTTTCTTCTGGTGCACCTGATTCCTCAAGTCGTTTTACAAAGTCCTCGGCCTCGTTATGATCTTCACCAAGTTCTTCCCCTATCACGCGTAACTGTTCACGCAAAAAATATTCTTTCTGTGTTTGATCCATGTTTTTACGCGTTTTGTTGCTTATGTCGTGTGCAATTCTAATGTGATCCTCTTCACGTTTGATAACTTTCAACACCAAATCAAGACGTTTTACAAGGTCAAGTTCTTCTAATATCGCACGTCTTTCTTCTTGTTTCACAACGAAAAAGTCTGCAATTCTATCACAATATGCAAATAAATCATCACCCGATTCTTTGTTGATTGTGTTAATTACTCCGTTAATCCTTCCATCAGAACGTCCAATTTCTTTAAGAAGTCCTTTAACAAGTACAGCAATTTTTTTAACAAGTCCCTGTTCCCTTTGAGAGAGTTCTTGTTTTGGAAATGAAACTTCTACCTCAAGATTCAACCCCACTTCAAGTTGATGAAATTTTTCAATCACAACACGTTCTTTGGTATTGATTGTAATACTTGCCTCTTTTGTTCCATTCATAACAAACTTTGAAATAAAACACAGTGTTCCCATCCTTGGCAATTTGCTAATATCGACGACCTTATCTGTATCATCTGGGAACCTTGCCAAAAATACAACATCGTCACTGCTTTCCGATATCATTTTACCAACATCAATTTGTTCGGGCACCGTCAAAAACGCATTACATTTATTCCCAGGCAAAAAGAGTGAATGACTCACCACAATCGCTCTAAATTTCTTTTTCTCACCATTCATATCTTTCGCATCTCCCACCCTACATTATATCACATCAAAGTATAAATCAAAAGTCTAAATGTAAAAAGTCTAAAATGCTTGACAAAAACAAAAACTCTGGCTTTGCAAATTGAACTTTGCACCAGAGTTTTTTGATACTCTAAGAATTATACATTCGTGGACATTAAGGAATATATTAATGGTTCGCTTAAGCGAACTGGTCTGCTTCAATCATTTGTACTAGGATCTCGGCTTTAATGCACCGTTAGGTGCTTTTGTTCCGGTCCATGAATTAATACGCCTTCCTGTAAATTTCCTCAAGGTCTTTGATAAGTGGATACCTAGGGTTCGCCGTTGTACATTGATCATTAAATGCCTTTTTTGCAAGTTCTGGAATCGCATTTTCAAACACATCTTTATCAACACCACATTCAGAAATTGTCATGGGAATACCAATTTCTTTCATAAGTTTTTGTACCGCTTTGACAAGTTTTTGAATTTTCTCCGCCTCATTTTTTCCACCAAGTCCAAGAAAATCCGCAATTTCTGCATACCGAGCAGACGCCATCGGTTGATTATATTTTGGGAACGCAGGATGCTTGCCTGCGGTACCACTGTTATATTCAATGACATGTGGTAAAAGCACTGCATTTGCACGACCATGTGGAAGATTGAATTCCCCACCAAGTTTATGTGCAAGACTGTGATTAATTCCAAGGAAACTGTTTGTAAATGCAAGCCCTGCAATACATGATGCATTATGCATTTTCTCCCGACTTGTTTCGTCGCCTTCGTTGAAACTCTTTGGCAGGTTTTCAAATACCAATTTAATTGCCTGAAGTGCAAGTGCACTTGTATAATCGCTGTTTAATATAGAAACATATGCCTCCATTGCATGTGTTAAAACGTCCATACCTGTGTCTGCCACAATAAAACGTGGCATTGTTTCGGTAAATTGTGGATCAACAATCGCAACGGTTGGTGTTAATTGATAATCTGCAAGTGGGTACTTTGTTCCGGTTTTTTTATCAGTAATAACGGTAAACGCGGTTACTTCACTTCCTGTTCCTGATGTTGTTGGCACCGCAACAAATTGTGTTTTCTTGCCAAGTGGTGGAAATTCAAATGCACGCTTGCGGATATCAAGGAATTTCAAACGCATATCTTCGAATTTTGTGTCAGGATGTTCATAAAACAACCACATTCCTTTTGCCGCATCAATAGGCGATCCGCCACCAAGTGCAATAATAACATCAGGTTTAAACCTGTTCATCGCCGCCGTTCCACGTTGAACCGTTTCAACAGATGGATCTGGCTCGACATCACTGAAAACCTCGTATGCCACAGCATTTGGACGATTACGTAAATGTTTGCAAACGCGTTCCACAAAACCAAGTTGCACCATTGTAGAATCTGTGACGATAAACGCTTTTGTAATTTCTGGCATCTTTTCAAGATACGCAAGCGACCCTTTTTCAAAGAAAATTCGTGGTGGGATTTGAAACCATTGCATATTAAGCCTCCTGTTTACTACTCTTTTTATATTAAGTAAATTTACCGCCGAAACATTCGACGTTGTACTGTTCTTACCATAACTTCCACAACCCAAGGTCAAAGATGGTGTTAATACGTTATAAATATCACCAATTGCCCCTTGTGTACATGGTTGGTTTACAACAACACGTCCGGTTTTCATTGCATGACTGTAACGCATTATTATATCTTCGTCTCTTGCATGAACCGCCGCCGAGTGCCCAAGCCCGCCAAGTTCCAACATCTTGACCGCATAATCAATTGCAATTTCTTCACTGTCCGCAACAAAATATGCAATCACAGGCATAAGTGTTTCAAGTGCAAGTGGATGTTGCATTGTAGGTTTTGGAAGTTTTGCAATAAGAATTTTTGTGCCAGCCGCAACAGATATCCCTGATTTTTCTGCAATCCATTCTGCACTCTGCCCCACTCCATCAGGTTTGATGTATGGCCAAGGCTTGTCACGACCTACAACAAATGCATCAACTTTGCGAACCTCTTCCTCGGTTAAAAAGTGACAGTTTTGCTCGGCCATATATTTTTCAAATTTATCAGATATTTTTTTATCAACAATAACCGCTTGTTCACTTGCACAAATCATACCGTTATCAAAAGTTTTACTCATTATAAGATCTGTACACGCTTGTTCAAGACATGCACTTTTGTGAATGTAACATGGCACATTTCCGGCCCCTACACCAAGTGCAGGTTTTCCGCAACTGTATGCCGCTTTGACAAGCCCAGGCCCACCGGTCGCCAAAATAAGTGCCACACCAGAATGTTGCATAAGCATATTTGTTGCATCAAGCGAAGGTGTTTCTATCCAAGAAATACAACCCTCAGGTGCCCCTGCATTAATTGCCGCATCGCGTACGATACGCGCCGCCTCAACCGAACACTGTTGTGCGGATGGATGAAATGCAAACACAATAGGATTTCGTGCTTTAACACTTATTATTGCCTTGAACATTGTTGTAGATGTAGGGTTTGTAACAGGCGTAACACCTGCAATAACACCAACAGGCTCGGCAACTTCGGTATATCCAACAACCCTGTCTTCATTTATAACACCAACGGTTTTAAGATTTTTAATTGAATTCCAGATATATTCTGTTGAAAAGATATTCTTGATAACTTTATCTTCTAAAATTCCACGACGTGTTTCTTCAACCGCCATTTCTGCAAGTTCAAAGTGATTATCAACCCCTGCCAAAACCATTGCATGACATATTTTATCAATTTGTTCTTGACTCATTTCCATGAATGTATCCAAAGCAACCTTTGCACCTTGAACAAGTCCATCCACATGTTTCACAATTGCATCATCTACTGTATTTTCCATTTTGTTCATATCTAATTACTTTATCACCATTTTTACAAAATGTCAAAGTTTTTCTGAACAATATATCATGACACAGCCGATTTCTTGACTCTTGAAGCCTTTTTAATTTCTGAACCATCCTCTGTTGCTTTTGCACTATCAATACTTTCACTGTAAGATAACTCTGGCTTCCCCATCTTCTTAATTACTTCGTCGGTAATTACAATCTTTCCAAGATTTTTTTCAGATGGAGTATCATACATAATATCAAGCATGCAATCTTCCATTATTGTTCGTAATGCCCTTGCACCTGTTTTTAATTCTATTGCTTTGTTTGCAACCGCCTCAATTGCTTTTTCTTGAAATTCAAGTTCAATATTATCAAGTGCAAACATTTTTCTATATTGTTTAACAAGTGCATTTTTAGGTTTAGTTAATATTTTAACAAGTGCCAATCTGTCATGTGCCTGTAAACCAACAAGAATAGGTACACGTCCAATAAATTCTGGAATAAGTCCAAATTTGATAAGATCCGCAGGAGAAACTTCTTTAATTGATATCTCGCTTACATCGGTCACAGGTTTTGAAACCGCTTGGCCGAATCCCATACTTCCCCCACCGATACGTTTTTGAATAATTTTTTCTAAACCGACAAATGCCCCACCAACAATGAACAAAATATTTCCTGTATCAAGTTGCAAACATTCCTGATTAGGATGTTTACGCCCACCTTGTGGCGGAACATTGGCAACCGTTCCTTCAATAATTTTCAACAAAGCCTGCTGAACACCTTCACCCGATACATCCCTCGTGATGGATACATTTTCGCCTTTTTTTGCTATTTTATCAATTTCATCTATATAAATTATCCCACGCTCTGCACGTTGTATGTTAAAATCCGCATTTTGTATTAACTTCAAAAGAATGTTTTCAACGTCTTCACCGACATATCCGGCCTCGGTCAAAGTTGTCGCATCGGCAACCGCAAACGGAACATCTAAAATACTTGCAAGTGTTTTTGCAAGCAATGTCTTACCACAACCTGTTGGACCAATCATTAAAACGTTACTCTTTTCAAGTTCAATGTCTGTCGAGTTTGGCTCTAGATCAAGTTTTTTCTTACCTTTTTTTCCAGACTGGGACAATGCAAGTTCCTTTTGCCTTTTAGTGTTGTAGTTAACACGTTTATAATGATTATAGACCGCAACAGAAAGTACTTTTTTTGCCGCATCCTGTCCGATAATATATTCATCAAGTTTTGCCTTAATTTGCACAGGCGTAGGCAAGTCAAGTTCACTGCCCTCACTCGATACAACCCGTTCTTCACGAACCAATTCACCACAGGTTAAAACACAAAATTCACATATATGCGATTTGCCACTTGGGCTTGCAATCAACTTTCGTGTTTCTACATCACTTCTTCCACAAAACGAACAAAAATTACTCATAAACTCTCCATTTATATTTTACGACTCATAAATCATTTCAATTCAACAATTTTACCAAATTTTGCCATCTCTTGTCAAACTTATTAAACTCATCAAGAGCAAGACGAAAACCACAACTAACAAATACAAATGAAGCGGAATAACACCGCTTCTTTTAGTTTTTAAGGAAATTTACAAAATCATCTTTTTGTAAATACTTTGTCAATTATCCCATAATCAAGTGCCTCTTTTGCACTCATGTAATAATCACGTTCACAGTCTGCGGCAACTTTATCAAAACTTTGCCCTGAATTTTCTGCCAAAATTTTAGTAAGTTTTTTCTTTAATTTAAGAATATGCTCTGCCTGAATAGCAATATCGGTGGCCTGGCCTCTTGCACCGCCAAGTGGTTGGTGAATCATAATCTCACTGTTTGGCAATGCATAACGTTTGCCTTTTGCACCTGCTGATAATAAAAACGAACCCATGCTTGCCGCCATACCAACACAAATCGTAGATACATCACATTTTATGTAATTCATTGTATCATAAATGGCAAGCCCATCACTTACAACACCGCCAGGTGAATTGATATATAAATGTATGTCTTTACTTGGATCTTTTGCTTCAAGAAAGATAAGTTGAGCAATTACTAAATTGGCACTCTGGCTGTTCACTTCACCATTTAAAAACACAACTCTATCCTCAAGCAATCTTGAAAAGATATCATAACTTCTTTCACTGTTCCCTGTTTGATCTATAACCATTGGTACTAACATAAAATTCTCCTTTTATTGTTCTAAATATGCCCAATTATAGGGGGTTTTTAGCAAAAAGTCAACTTTTCTTTGATGTCATGGCACTCACTATGGCACTCACTTTTTACAATAAACATGTAATTTGGGGACAACATCGGATACTACGGACTGTCGGGATAATTAAAGCACATTTGCGACCTTACCGATTTGTAAAAAACTTTACAGAAGTAGTATCCACATAACTATATTATACACCTTCTCAGGCAGAATTACGAGTATATTTTCAAACATTATTTTGTAGGATTCTGTCTGAGAACATCGTGGCGACAAACAAAAGGAGAAAGAATGAACGCATTATGAACTACGAACAAATTAGATGGTTTCAAAGACGAATCAAAAGAGACAATGGGATTGGCTTTACTATAAAAGATTTTAGACACACTGCGGTGACCAACTGCAAGGACTCAGGGATATCTATTGAGATTTACCACAAATGGTTTGGTTGGTCGAGTTTGCGGATGGCGAAAATTGTTTACACGCACGAAACAGAGCTGGACATACAAAAGTCACACGAGTGGGCGAAAACATTCACGATCTGTGCCACTGGCAAGGGAACTCGAGAGGAATATTAGTGACAGATGTCACCTTAACTTGACAAATTAAAATTCCATGTTATAGTACAGCACACTTATGAAAAGGCGAATGCGACTGAGCTCAGGCTCGACGGCATTCGCCTCTTCTATGTGAATTTAAAAAGGAGGTTTCTATGGAAATCGAAAAACTATGGGAAGGAATAAAAACAAAAGATTGTACGACTTGCAACAACGAGGATTGCAATGGTCGGCTTAACTATAATAGTTTGTGCGCGAACATAAATTATCTGAAAGAATACGGAGAGAAAAACTTTAAGAAAAATAAAGAAACTTTTGCGGAACTAAAGAAGTTAATGGGAAGCGAGAAACCCGCGGTCTTTTCGTTCGGTTGTGGCATTGGTCTAGACTATGTTGGCGCGACAGAAAGTTTCGGCAGCAACCTTACGTACTACCCTATCGATGAATGCAAGTGGGCGATCATGGAAACGGATAATTACAAAAAATTCGAACCTAAACTACCAAAGAGGATTATGAGTCTTGATGAGGGCATGATGTTGCTGACAATGACTCCGAGAAACGCTGTTGTTTCTTTCTTCAATTCATTGTTTTCAATCTCAAAAAACACGCCAAACCTTAAACAGAAACTAATCAAGACACTGCAAACAAAAAACAATTTCTATTTCGTCTGCGATTATACCGTGAACAACAATTTCCACATGCCAACTGCAGAACAAGAATTTATTAGCGAACTTATTGGCGAATTGAAACACAAATTTTCATTCAAGGAAATTGACATTCTGGATGATAAAGGTATAATAATCTCAGGCCAAAGAAAATGATTTTAAGTGTAAGCAGACGAACAGATATACCCGCATTGTACAGCGATTGGTTTCTTGACAGGGTCAAGGACGGATTTATTTTAACGGCAAACCCGTTTTTTCCAAATGGTAAAGTTGCAAAAATTATAATCGAACCAGTCCGCGTTACAGAAAATCTACTTGGCGGAAAAGAAGTCATTGGCAATGTTGACGGCATTTTATTTTGGACAAAGAACCCAAAGCCCATGTTCGACAGACTGGATGAATTATCAGAGTTCAAATATTGTTTTCATTTCACATTAAATCCATATGATGAAAAGATTGAGGTTAATGTTCCCCCGCTTGCTGAGCGGATTTCAATATTCCAAGAGCTTTCAAAACGAATTGGACCCGACAGGGTTATCTGGCGTTATGATCCAATTTTATTGAGCAAGGAACATGATGTTGTGTGGCACATAGAGCAAATGGAATCCATGGCAAAACAATTGAATGGATATACCAAAAGTTGCATGACGAGCTTTCTAATTCCTGGAAAAAACAAAAGCATTTGGCCACCCAACGCATCACAACAAGACGAACTCTTGAAGAATTTTGCCCGAATCACACGAGAGAATGGAATGCAACTGCACACTTGTGCGTTAAAGGATGATTGGTCGAAGTATGGAATTAAAAAGGCACAGTGCACGGACCCAGAATTGTTTTCAGAGCTGACTGGCGGAAGACTTAAGACAAAAAGAAAAGACGGAACGCGAAAACATTGCGGATGCATGCCCTGTGTTGATATTGGGGTTTATAATACCTGCACGCATGACTGCGCATATTGTTATGCAAATGGGTTTTATGGTTATCGCGGCGAACCGAAATCAATGCTTGATAAACTTGACGGGGAAATCTATGACCGTAAAACCGAACAATTATTTGAGTACTAAAAATGCCCTATCATAGGGCAAATCTGATACTTATTTTGACACTGAAATTGACAGCGGAATTTGATTGTTTTTCTAAAATCCGCCCTATTTAACCACTATATATTGCGGCTTTCGACACCAAGCTGCACCATATATTGTGGTTTTTGCGATAGAGGGAGGTCTATAACCATTGGTACTAACATGTTGAAAAATCTCCTTTCTTCAAATTATATCCTATATATACCGCAGTATAGGACTAATTACAAGCGAAAATCAAGTTTTAGCCAGTACCATTCTGTCGAATTGCAACTAACTTTGCAACTTTAAAGTTGTACCACTTCGCTTGTTCTACATTATTAATTCAGTGTAATTTGTCGTAACTTTGCTTGGGTTTACTGATTTTGGTGTTACATCTGATTTTCGCAAGTTCTTTATGTAATTCAAACAAAACTCATATTCAAATTGGTCTGGAAATTCCACATTGCCATACGAGCAAATTGGTATCCCTATATTACTCAACAAATCCTCTTGCCTTACCCCATATTCACTAAGTGATATTGCGAAACTTTCCATTTCTTTTTGTGTTCTGTATAAATTGTCGAGTTGCTCGTTGAAGTATGTGTATGGAGGAATATTAGGATTGCCTAGCTCTTTGTAAATTCTTCCAGCACTGGCAATTTTGTTGAAATCAATTATTGGTGACATATCGTTATCCATTCTGTATTTTAATATTTCATTTCGCGGCATAACTTTTTCCAAGGTGTTTCCAGATGTCCTAATTACACCTGAATAACTTGACTCAACATACTCAATTTGATTATAAATCTCGCGAAGTTGATCGTCGGATACGCCAAGAAGGTTTCGCATGATTTCATATTCTTGATCGGTGTTCACTGCTTCCTCTGCAATCAAACCACCTGCACTATCTGTTGTCAAATCATAACCTTTTTCAGGTTTATTTATTGAATTGGAACTTATAGACATTCCTTGCTTTATAGGATAATGTTAAAGTATTGAACCATTCACTGGAAATGTTGCAAGTGAAAAATTTGTCCTTCGATACATCGTTGAAGGGTGACGGCCGCCATCACCATAAAGTTGTTTTCGAGTATAACGGTAACAAATATCAATTGTCGCTAACTGATCCAAAATTCCGAATTGAAGGCCTTGACAAGTTTTGTCTACCAACAGCAGTAATCGTGGTCAGCATTCCTCCAATGCCATACGGTGAAGGCGAACTTTTCTATAAATTCGTCGCCAAAGTGTTCCACACCTTCTGATTTTGTGGCATACTGCAACATGGTATATACGATTGGGTATGCAGGAATTAAACTGCCACAATTTCATGTGCGCCGAAATCGACCCAGTCGGTTGTCACAGGGCAATTTTGGTGGCAGGACAACTCCAGGAAAGTGGAATCAATGTTAAACACATTGTCGCTAGAAAAGATTCCCAGACTATTGAAACACATAGAGAGCTTGAAAACCGCTTAGTGAGATTATATTTCAAACTACCTAATTTAATAGGTAACGAGCTTGCGATAGCTTATAAGAAACAAAACCAAAAGATTGGATACAAGGTGAACAAATGATTTTAAGTGCAAGCAGAAGAACAGATATTCCCGCGCTATACAGCGACTGGTTCCTCGACAGAGTCAAGGAAGGCTTTATACTGTTTGGGGCAATGTTTGTACTTAACTAATCAACGTATTTTACCAAATCTTGCCAATAAATGTCAATTCAACTTTTCTGAATCTGTTTTTCTTGCGGTGCTTTTCTTCTTTAACGAATTACTAGGCTTCTTTACAGATTTATCAATATTTTCTTTTTTCACTTCAAGGTTCTCATTATGGGTTTCATCACTTATTTGTGCTTCAACAATGACTTCATCTGTACTTTCTATTGTTTCACTGTTTTTCGCACAATCTGTCTTTTTAAGAATTAATAACCTGTCATGTCCTGGCTTTTTCTTCCACCAAATAAAGAAGAATATCATTACAACCAAAACCCCAACAAAATGAAATATCATATCAAGCATAGTATCAACAAGGCCTGTTCCTTGAAGCATATGTGTTGGTGCCCCATAAGGTCCGGTTGCCCAGTGACTTGTACAAACATTTCCAACATTGTACACATATTCACAAACTTCTACCAAATAAAGCCCATCTCTCCATCGTTGCATGTTTGTGCCACCTATCGAATCAACAGCAAATTCTAAAAATTCCCACAGAACTGCAATGGACATCGAGAACATAAATCCAAATACTAATAAACCAATTACCGATTTCTTTGGATCAAGTCCCTTTTTCTTAAGATATCCCCACATCATAGAAATACCGATGACGGTAAATATCGCCCCACTTACACCATGTAGAATTTTATCATAATGTGGAACATGGTCAAATGCCCGCATAACCGACCCAAATGACGCATGTCCAAGAAGACCAATAATCACATAAAGATCAATATAAAAAGGGATTCGAAGTTTAAGTTTTTTTCTCAAAAGTGGAACAAGCCACATCACCGCACCAAAAGGAATAATTTGTGTCAAGAAATAAATCCATCGTCCTGTAGTATAAATCATAGGGTCATCAGGTCCAAGATTAGGGTCATAATTCCAAAAAGGTGAAACAGATTGTGTTGCCCACATCACCGTAACATAAATCAATGTTCCAAGCAAAATTAACTGGGCGATCACAAAAAGCACAAATACATGATAAGATCCAAACCATTCTTTAATTCGCAACAAATGACGATTTTCTTTTCCAGTCTTTTTCATACTAATATTCATACTACACCAGTAATAAAAAGAATACAAGTTAAATTTCCATCTTTATCATCTCAAGGCCACTCAATCTTGCCTGTTCATGACTTTTTTCGCCTGTATAGCCCTTAGAATAAACCACCCGTCGAATTCCACATGCCACAATCAAACGAACACATACTTCGCAAGGCAGACCTGTAACGTACAATGTTGCACCGTCAAGTGCAATTCCCTCTTTTGCCGCAGTTGTTATAACCCGCTTTTCCGCACAAATGCAATGTGCAACTTCTCTGCGTGTGCCTGACGGAATACCAAGTTTTGTTCTGATACATTCACCAACTTTCAAACAACTTGGCATTGTACCAACATATCCATTCCAACCTTCTGTCAAAATAATACCATCACGTACCGCAACCGCACCAAATCTGCTTTCACTTCGTACACAACCAGATCTTGTCCCAACTTCTTGTGCCATTTTCATAAAATCATAATCCGCAGGTGTAAACTGTACCCTTTTAAAAGATTTTTTATCATCCATAACTCTATTATAACTCGGTTTCCAATTTTTCACTTCAACAAAAACAAGGCTTGGCACGATTATATTGCATTTTATTAAACAGGTGCTTTATGCTTATTTACAATAAAAGGAAAAACTATATGCAAATAATGCCTTTATTTGACAGAATCCTGCTTGCCCCTATCGAAACACCATCTGTCACTAATGGAATAATTATTCCAAAATCACAACGAGATAAAAGCCAAGTTATGTCGGTAATAGTTACAGGAAGTCAAACAAGTACAAATCTCAAACAAGGCGATACAGTTTTAATTCATCGCTTTGCAGGTACAGAATTTAATCATGAAAACCAATCATATTTCATCATCAAAGAAATTGATATCTTGGCAAAGATTAATAAACATATAAACGACACATCCGAAATTTTGGCTCAACAAGGACAAGCAAAAGTGGATTGCGATAAGGAGGTTTTAGATGAAACAAATAATATTAAATGAACATGCACGTAAGAAAATTCTAGATGGCACACAAAAATTGTCAAACATAGTAGGTCTTACTTTGGGTCCGCATGGGCGCAATGTTATACTCGAGCGTGAAAAGTCTTTGCTTGTAACCAATGATGGTGTAACAATTGCACGCGAAATCGAATTTTCCGACAAATTTGAAAATCTTGGCTCAAAAATTTTACTCCAGGCATCAATTCAAACTAATAATACTGTTGGTGACGGTACAACAAGTGCAATTGTTCTTGGTGCACAAATAATGAAACAGGCTCATAAAAAAATTGAACTTGGCACAAGTCCCGTTTTAATAAAAGAATCACTTCTTGTCGCCTCTGATTATGCATGTCAATCAATACAGGAACTTGCAAAACCTGTAACAACAATAGATGATATCAAAGCGATTGCAAGTAACAGTTGTGCATCAACTGAATACGGAAACCTTATTGCAACCGCATTTGAATTGGTCGACGGGTTTAACCATAATCCTATAATCACACTTGAAGAAAACTATGATGGATTAACAACACTTCGAATTGTCGAAGGGCTTGAGATTAATGCTGGGCTTGTATCAAGTTATATGATTGAAAATCCTGCTAACACCGAAACTGTTTATATTGATACATATGTCTTACTTGTAAAAGGTTCTATAAAGTCCGCCAAAGAGCTTGTTCCCGTGCTTGAGCTGGTTGGTAAAGAAAAACTTCGCCTTGTTATAATCGCCAATGATTATTCAATTGACACAATCAATTTACTTGTTTTGAATCGGGCAAAAGTTGGCTTGAATGTAATTGCATTAAAACTTGATGAAGTAAATGACCGAACCAATGCAATACTTGGTGATATCGCTGCATTTACAAACGCAACAATAATATCCCCTGAAAATGACGTTGCATTATCACATGTTACCCTCATGCACCTAGGTCATGTTTCAAAGGTACAAGCCACAATGACACGTACAAGATTAATATATGAAAACCCACCTCCAGATTCCCAAAAGCAACTCGCACTTAATCAACGCATAGAACTTATACAATCACAAATTTCCTCTGCAAAAGATTTCTATGCAAAAACACGCCTTAATGAACGACTTGCAAGACTTACAAAAGGTATTGCAATTCTAAGTGTTGGGGCCGTAACCGAAATAGAACTTAAAGAAAAAAAACTTCGTATTGAAGATGCCATTCATGCCGCGAAATCTGCGAAGGAGGGTGGCATTGTTCCTGGTGGTGGTCTTGGTTATCTGTATGCAAAAAAATCACTTGAACAACTTGACACCGAGGGTGCAAGAATTCTTTTATCCGCACTTGAAAGTATTATTCAAAGAATCTGTATAAATGCAGATACAAATCCAGACACGGTCATAGAACGAATATCAGAAAGCAAAGAAGCTAATTTTGGATATGATGCAAAAAATAAGCGATATTGCAATCTTTTCAAAGCTAACATAATCGATCCGGCCAAAGTGGTAATAAGTGTAATTAAAAACGCAACATCCGCAATTGCAACCCTTCTTACATCTGATGCAATCATTGTTAATGATAATCAATAAAAGATTGAACAAAAGCACCTAAAGGTGCATTTTAGCCGAGATCCTAGTACAAAAAAATTTCAGCGATAGTTCCTAGACTATAAACTAGGCAAGTTCTGTTCTTGCACTTGGGAAATTGTCATGCAATTTTTTAATATCTTTAACAAATACTTTCGCTTCTTCAATACTCCAAAACTCTTCTGCTTTGCCAAACAGATGCCAAACAAGATTCTGTGACGCAAAATTCTGCATCTCACAGTAAAGCAAGTGGTTAAGTACCTTATAGAAGATAATTTTTAATTGATCTCCATTTGGTTCACCTTCGACATCATTCAAAATATATAACTCATTAGGCACATTAAACAAAAGGCATTGTATAAAATAACCTCTTGTCTTTAAAAAATCTGCCTCACGATATCCAACAGTATTAAGTGTTTTAAATAACCGTGTCATTCTTAAAAAATTTCCATTTGTTGCAAGGTTTTTGCCAATACCATTCGAAGTATGAAGTCTTGGAAAAGTCACTATATGTGTAGATACCGACCTGTCAAAAAATAAAACACCGGTTGACACTTTGATGTTATTACCTTGAATTTGCAATATTTCCTCAACACGGACCAAGTCGGTTTCATCAATCTTTTCCCTGAATTTAAAGGTAAAACATGGTAAAATCTCTACAATGTGTTTAATCATCCCAAATCCTTCTACTTTACCCTTAGAAATCTCTATGAACTTGTCGCTCATTACACAGGCCTCACCAATTAATTCCTGCAGTGCCAAAAACAAAAGTTTGGCAAAATCACTTGGATTAAATTCAAAAGTTGTCTCTACAAAGTAATTATTATGAACCCTGTATCCAAGACTCATCTCGTCATTTGGGTCATATTCAAGTGTTTTTAAAAGTTCCACCGCAACCTCAAGCCTGCTTGGAAAAAAGGTGTTTGTCTGATTTGCATAACTTCCATGAATGTAAATCTTCACATCTTCTTGCCGTACATTTTTATTAACTTCGGCAACTATTGCAATTGCTTGTGAAATCAAATCGGTTACAATCTTATAATCACTCTCTACACTTCTTATTTTATACTCTCTGCTTGCTTTCTCTATGAACTCTGCCCCAAATGCCATGTAATATGTAATCCCCCTTGTATATACCAAGTCTAGCACTTATCTTTACTCTATCAAAATTGTTTTCAGATTAAACATCTCTTGGCAAGATATTAATCTTTACCTCAAGCACACTCTTAATATTTGCTTTTGTAACCTCTATGTTCAGATTATCAAATTCAAAGCTCTCCCCAACAACAGGAATTTTACCAAGTTTTTCCATAACCCAACCACCTACCGTTGTTGATTCAAATTCTTCTTTTGTTTTAATCGCAAGTGCCTCAAACATATCCTCAAGATTTTTTGATCCAGAAACGGTGAAAGTATTATCATCTATACGCTTCATCAAAACCTGTTCTTCATCGGTTTCGTCCCATATTTCACCAACAAGTTCCTCTAAAATATCTTCAAGTGTAACAATACCACTCGTTCCCCCATGTTCATCAACAACAATTGCCATATGAACCTTTGCTTCTTGTAAAATTTTAAGAACACCATTAATCTTCATACATTCTGACACACATACAAGTGGTTGTATAATACTCTTAATTGGTTTTTCTTTAAGAATACAAAAGGTTAAAAAGTCTTTGACATGAATTATACCAACGATATTGTCAATTGTACCAGAATAAACAGGAAGCCTTGAAAAGCCGTGCTTTGTAAAAAGCGTCCCCGCCTTTTTGGTTGTTGTTGTATCCGAAATGGCAATAACATTAACACGTGGAATCATAATGTCTTCAACATCCAAATTATCAAACTCTATCGCAGATTTAATTAATCGCGATTCAAGTTCATTAATACCACCTTCGTCAACCGCAACATCAACATAATTCAATAATTCATCCCCGGTGATCTTGTCGGTATTTTCAAGTTTGAAAACTTTATGGATAAATCTTTTCCATAACATAAATATTGCATTGATTGGCATCAAGATAATTATAAAGAGCTGCATAGGCCTTGCAATAATCATTGCAAAAGTTTCCGGCTTTTCTTTGGCTATACTCTTTGGCGTAACCTCTGCAAAGATTAAAATCATAACAGTTGTAATAATCGTAGACAATGTTACCGCAAGCGAAGCATTAGCAATAAGGCTTGCAAACAATACCGTTGACAAAGATGCAATCGTGATGTTAACAATATTATTACCAACAAGAATTGTACTGAGAACCTTATCAAAGTTATCAACAATGCGTAAAACCCTCGCCGCCTTTTTATTGCCACTTTCCGCCATTGTTCGAAGTCGTACTTTGTTCACAAATGAAAGCGAAGTTTCCGCAAACCCAAAAAAAGCAGACAACAGTATCAAGAAAACTATTGCTATTAATATTCCATATTGTTCGGGATCCATTATAATATCATAATATCATATTTTTTGCTTTAACACAAGAAAATGGACATAATTTAAATATGGCAGAAGGGTTAAAAAACATATTTCTTTATTTCAGTGCCTTTATCCCAATGTACTTTCTTATAATGGTTAAATTCATAGTCGACTTGATATTTGACAACGTCAACGCCTGTGGTTTTACAATAGCGGTTCTTTGCATTCTTGCTTTGCTTATAATTCTTGGAATCTTTGGATTATTTTGGAACATAAAATGGAATGATGACCAAACACAAACAATTATAATAAAGACCTCAAAAAATATTACCGATCAATACTTCCTTGGCTATTTTGCAATTTTCATACTCTTCGCACTTACATTTGATCTTGCACTTGTATCCATGTTTGTAATCTTTGTTTTCATAACTATTTTCGTAGGAATTGTCTACATCAAAAACAAACTCTTTTATATAAACCCATTTCTAAATATCCTAGGCTTTAATTTTTATGAAATTACGTACACAATGCAAGACCATTCATTGAACGAATCAAATGCATCGTTATTGCATAATACAAGTTCTCTTGATAACGAACAAAAGCACCTTTCGGTGCGTTTAAGCCGAGATCCTAGTACAAAAAATTTAGCGATAATTCCTAGACTACAAAAAACTCGCACTGCCAAACTTTTCTATCGCGGTGATCTAAAACCCTCACAAATTCCCTATCAAATCAAACTTAAAAATGATCATTTTTCATTCATAGATAAAGATCCTGATATGTTATAATGTTTTATGGAAAACTTTACACAACAATTTGAAACGATTTACAATGCAAACATCAAACGCGAAGGTGCAGATAAATTACTTGAATACCTTAAATCAACCGATTTCTTCACCGCACCCGCATCAACGCGTTTTCACAGTAATCACGAGGGTGGCCTCGTCAAGCACACCGTCAAAGTCTATCAACGCTTTGTCAAAATTGCTGAAGCCGAATATGGAAAAGACTTTATTGACAAAAATGCTGAAAGTCTCGCCGTCATCGCCTTGCTGCATGACATTTGCAAAGTCAATCTTTATAAAACAGAACTTCGCAATCAAAAAATAGACGGACAATGGATTCAAAAGCCATATTATGCTCACGACGATAATCTGCCATATGGTCATGGCGAAAAATCCGTATATATGCTTGGTGGCTTTATTCGTCTCACGCGTGAAGAGGCAATGGCAATAAATTGGCACATGGGTGCATTTGACGACCGTTGTCGTGCATCTTATAATGCCCTTGGCAAGGCTTTTAAAATGTACCCACTTGCATTACTATTCCACACCGCCGATCTTCTTACAAGTTATCTTGACGAAGAAGTTGTGTAAATACACAAGCAAATTGTTTGGCTAGCATGTCAACCTAGTCTCTACTTCTCTCACAGCATTTTCAACCAATACCTCTATATCCAACTTTGTTTCGTCCATCTCGACCCGTTTTAAATTCGGTTTAATACTTGGATTCTTGGGGACAAACACCGTACAACAATCAAGATGCGGTTCGACACTTACATCATATGTACCAATCCTTTTTGCAAGTGTAATAATCTCTTGTTTATCAAATGTGATTAAAGGACGTAAAATAGGAAGAATATTCACACAAAAATTATTTGAACGAATACCTTCTATTGTCTGTGACGCAACCTGCGCAAGATTCTCGCCTGTTATAATACAATCGGCTTTATTCTCAATTCCAATTTTTTCTGCAATTCGCACCATAAATCTGCGCATAAGTGTTATCACAAATTCATCTGCACAATTTTTTTTAATTGCCCGACTTATCTCTGTAAATGGTACAACAAACAACCTTGTCTTGTCGCTATACTTTTCGATAAGTTTTTGTAACTTGTAAATTTTTTCAAGTGCTAAATCGCTTGTATAAGGTGGCGTTGCAAAATGTACCAAATCAACACTCAAACCTCGCTTTGCCGCCAAATATGCCGCAACAGGACTGTCTATACCGCCACTAAGCAACACTATACATCTACCACTTACACCAACAGGCAATCCACCGTGTCCGTCAAAACTCTTTTGATATATATACGCTTTATCACGGATATCCACATTAATAATGGTATTTGGATTTAACACATCAACCCAAACCTTACAAGGCGAACTTGCACTGCTCGCCCCTGCACGAGATTTTGCAGAGGCAAGAATTATCCCACCGCACTCCGCTGCAAAATCCATACTCTTAACTGGAAAACCTTTATTTGCTCGGTTAACAACAACTTTGAAACCGCCTTCAATTTCAAGTATTCCTATATATTCTAAAATTGCCTCAGGTACAGATTGAACCTGTGTCACAACCGAAGCACTTGTAATTCCAAAAGTACTTGTAACGGTATCCAATAATCTCGCCTCGTCCGTGTTACAAAAATCATCAACAAGCACACGCCCTTCTGAAAATTGAACATTTGCCAAATTCCCGATTCTTGCTCTCAAGTTTCTCAAAAGTGCATTTATAAAAAACTTTCGGTTTCCACCTTTTAAATGAATCTCTCCATATCTTGCAATGATTTTATTTTCCATGTACAAAGTATAACATAATCCATCACAACAAAATACCCTAATGCCCTATTTAAAGTTTTTACGGCGAATTTTTTCTAATCGCTTTTCTGCTTTTGCCCTATAAGGATTATTGTCATAAAATTCAAATCCTGGCAACACTTCTTCAAGTTTACGTGGACTAAGCAAAATATCATCAAGAATTGTGCGGCTCTCACTTGAACCTGTTTGCCCTTCGGTTTCTTCCAAAATTTGCATTATAAGATTCGCAAGAATAACTTCTGGATCTTGTGTTGCAAGATACCTTGCCTGACTTGCCAAATTCGTTGCACGCCTGATATTATCTATCCTTTCTTCTAAAGATCCTGCATTTGAACACAAATTGCGAGAAAGTGGCAAACTTTCTGTAACTATGGCATCACTATCAAAACTTAAATTTTTATCAGACAAAGTTAATTGACAACATTCGTCCTTGTCTGTTAACTCATTATAAAATTTGTCAAACTCTAAAACAAAATGATCAAAATGGGAAATCGTCATCTGTTGATTCATATTTTCTTCCGACACCGCTTCTTGTTGGTTTATCCCTTTCCCTGTCCTCAATTCTTTTACTATCGCTGGCTCTTCCTTGCATTCCTCTTTCTGTGGGTTTTGAAATGGACTTTGGTGGTGCCCCTTTTTCTCCATCTCGAATTCCCTCAATAACATCGCCACATGACTCAGTTGTAATTGTTCCTCCATTACCATCCTCACTTTCTTTGACTTTTTTACTAGGTCGATTTATTTCAAGCAAGTTCGCATGCTCTTGATAAATCCAACCTTTTCTGTTAAGTAAAAGTATAACAACTCCACCAACAATAAGCAATAGGCTTATAAGAAAAGATACACGGTTAATAATCACATCTGACCCCGATCCAATCATAAGACTGTCAAGTCGAAGTGGTTCAATAATTGCCCGTGTAATACCATACCATATGAAATAACATGCCGTAGTTGTTCCAAGTTTTTTTGATCTTTTAAAAACTTGCCATAATACAAAGAAACCAATTAAATTCAAAACAGATTCGTAAAAAAAGGTTGCAAGGTGATAACCGCCATCAATATCGACGGTAAAGGGCGGCACATGTGTACCACTTGTTGAAAGTCCATATGCCTCTCCATTAAAGAAATTACCCCATCGTCCAATGCTTTGCCCCAAAATCACTCCGATCAAAATAATATCAGATATTGCAAATGGGCTTGTTCTTCGCCACCAACTGTAAAGCAATATTCCAATCGCACCACCAATTACACCACCATAAAGTGCAAGTCCACCACCACGAAAATCAAAAAAGTTAATCCTGTCTGGTGAAAATGCAATATAAAACGTGCGCAAGCCAACCAAAGCAAGTGGCAGAATAAATGCAAGAAGCCAATAAGTGTCACCCTCGCGATATCCTTTTTTCTTCCAAAGAATACTTGCAACAATAAAAGCTGCAATCATTCCAAGTGCAATCAAAATCCCGTAAAAATATATCCTGAAACCGCCTATAGAAAAACTTTGCCTGAATGTTATGATTGTTGAAAGAATTGTAAAAATAAGAAATACCAAAAGCACCACACATGAGAGACCAATTGTTAAATAGTCTTGTTTTGGTATCTTGCCAAGATATTCCTTCAAATTTTTCATAATTAACAAGAGTATATCACAACCTTTTCACAAATGGCAAATTGTCTGGTTGTTTCATACCATGAATTAAGGAGACCCCTACAAAAGACATGGAACCTAAACGAGGAGAAATATACTTTGCCGACCTAGGTAATGACAATATCGGAAGTGAACAAAGTGGCACACGCCCTGTTTTAATAATTCAAAATGATATAGGTAACCGCTTTTCTCCTACTGTTATTGTTGCCTGTATAACATCTAAAACATTTAAAAATAATATTCCAACGCATATTAACATCAATTCAAACACTTATAATAACACTGTAGGAGGTTTGGTCTTAACCGAACAGCTTAAGACAATAGACAAACGTCGTCTTATATCTCGGGTGACAACATTAACTTACCCAGATATGGCGCGTGTTAATAACGCACTTAGGCTAAGTTTACAACTTTAATCCCACCAATTCCCATAATTAATTTTTTCTTCTTCCTCTTCCATAAACTCGCACTCTTTCAAGAATTGACTTGGTTTTTGCCATTTTCGTTCACCCCTATGAAATCGTGTCTTTGCATATGAAAGTTGCAAACCTTTCTTTGCTCTGGTAATCGCGACATATAATAAACGTCTTTCTTCTTCAAATTCTGCAAAATTGTCTTTTGCTCTCTCAAGTGGAAAAATTCCATCCTCAAGTCCAACAATAAACACTTGATCAAATTCCAAGCCTTTGGAACTGTGGATGGTAGAAATTACAAGTTGATCATTTGAATCCGGAGTATCGCCACTTGATAAAACCGCCGTTTGCAAGTATTCATCAAGGGTTGCATCCGGGTGTTCCTTTGCATATTGCACAATCACGTTTACAAGTTCTTCAAGGTTTTTTAAACGTGCCTCATCCTCTGGCTTGCCTGTTTTAAATGCCTGCTCAAGCCCACTTATTCTTGTAAATTCTCGTCCAAGTTCTTCAAGGTTATTATCTTGATATACCTCTAAAACCTTGTTAAATGCAGTCATAAACGATTGCACACCTTGTTTGGCTTTTGCAGGGAGAATCAAAATACATTCTTTTTGTTCCACAAAACTCTTCAAAGTCTCAAAAACAGAAAGCTTTTTTTCTACCGCATATTCTTTAATTTTCTGCAAACTCGCTTCCCCAACACCACGCTTTGGAAATCCAATCGCTTCCATCAATGCAACTTCGTCGCTGTGATTGGCAAGCAATCTCAACCAATATAACGCTGTTTTTACTTCTGCTCTGTCATAGAATTTAAAACCACCCCAAATAACATAGCGATTGCCAAATCCACACGCACGCAATTCATCCTCAAAGATTCTCGATAACGCATTCACTCGCATTAAAATTGCCATGTTCGATAATTTTGTACCTGCCCTATGTTGAAGCATAATTTGTTGAACAACCTTACGTGCCTCTTCTTTGTCGTCGTAATATGCATTGAAATTTATATCACCATCACCAAGTTCAGAAAACAAGACTTTATCAAGTCTCTCGGTATTATGTTGTATAAGCATATTTGCAAGTGTTACAATGTTTTGACAACTCCTAAAATTTTGCTCTAACTTATAAATCCCTGGTTGAAACTCATCCACAAATTTTTTGATATTATCAATGTTCGCACCTCTCCATGTATATATACACTGGTCCTCGTCTCCAACACACATAATATTTTTATGTGCCATCGCAAGCGACCTTACAATCTTATATTGAACAAAGTTTGTATCTTGAAACTCGTCCACCAAAATATATTTGTATCGCTTTTGAAGCTGTTCAAGAACATGCGGTGCCTTTTCAAATAACTCAAGTGTTTTTAATAACAAATCATCAAAATCAAGTGCATTACTTTCCCGAAGTTTCTTTTCATAGCCCGCTACAGCGTCCATCACTTCATCAACATCATCTCTGTGCTTAATAATTTCCCGATATTCCTTGCCTGTAATGCCCTCATTCTTGATTTCACCCAAATGCCATTGCACAATTTTCGCACTATCCTTATTGTTCAAATAAGAATAATTCTTAACCTCAAGAACTTCTTTAATCACTTTTAAACTGTCACTTGTATCATAAATAGAAAAATTTTTTGTATACCCTTGACCTAATTCCTCAATATATCGTCTTAATGTTCGCACACAAAAACTGTGAAATGTTCCAAGAAAAGTCTCAACTCTATCACCCCTTGACTTTTCTATACGTTCTTTCATTTCTTTTGCCGCCTTGTTTGTAAACGTCAACGCCAAAATTTCCCAATCCCGTAAAATCGGATTTCCAAAATCATCACTTAAACAAAGTAAATATTCAATCCGTCCGGTCAGAACTCTGGTCTTTCCACTTCCTGCACCGGCCGTAACCAACATAGGGCCAAATCCACCCTTTACAATTTCCTCTTGAACTTTTGTAAGCATTCTTTATAATAACATAAAATCCCCAAACAAAACCCTCAAACTAACTTTTTACAATCGTAAATCATATATAAAGTAATGAACAAATTGACAATATTTTTTCTTGGCATCGGCGGAATTTCTATGTCTGCACTTGCAAATTTGCACCTTTCATGGGGTCACACCATACATGGCTCCGACGCAATCGAAAATGCACAAACTCTTGCACTTCGTGAACTTGGGGCAACAATTTATATTGGTCACGCATCCACAAACATACCACATAATTGCAACCTTGTTATAATCAACGGCGCAATCCAAGATAATACCCCAGAACTTGTTTATGCAAAACGTCAAGGCATCCCAATTGTTGACCGCTCGATGGTTCTTGCAAAAGTTTCAAGACAATATGATAACGTAATCGCCGTTGCAGGCACCCACGGTAAATCAACTACAACGGCAATGATTGCCCAAATTTTCAAAGCGGCAAAAAAACGCCCAACAATACACAATGGTGCATTGATAAACAATCAAAATCCTCTCTGTAATCTTGAAATAGGTGAAAAAGAATTTTTCATCACCGAAGCATGTGAATTCAAACAAAGCTTCTTAACACTTAAACCAACAACGGCGATTATAACAAACATAAATCCTGATCATATGGATTGTTATAAAGATACCGATGAACTTGTAACTGCATTTACAAAATTTGCACTGAAATCTCAAACTTTAATATTTAATCCTCTCTGTAAAAATTCAGAAAAAATTAAAACTCGCCTAACAAGCATTATTGAAACAACTAATTCACCAAACAAATACAATAAAATCGCCACATCATATACCGCCACAGATATACTCGAATACAAAGCAGGCCATTATTCGTTTACCACCGCGAACATGAAAATTAAACTTGGCGTCCCTGGTTATCATAACATTCATAATGCACTCCTTGCAATTGCCACCGCAAAAGAATATAATATCACAAACAAAGATATTGTATATGGTCTTAAAAATTTCTATGGTATTGCAAGACGCTTTGAAATAATTGGCACGAAACGACCATCAAACATCGCTGTCGTGATTGATTATGCCCACCATCCCGAAGAAATAAAAACAACAATTAAAACCGCCACATCACTTTATAAAAATCCACTTTATATTTTCCAACCACACACCTATTCTCGCACCAAGATATTATTCAAAGAATTTGCCTCTGCCCTTGAACAATGCAAAGTTCAAAACAATTTAGGCAACCTTATCTTATTCAAAACCTATGCCGCACGCGAAAAAGTGATTAAAGGCGCAACCGCCAAGAATCTTGCGATCGCACTTAACTCACGTTATTTTGCAACGGAAACTACTTTATTATGCCATCTGGATAAAATACTGATAAATGAACAAAAGCACCTTACGGTGCATTTTAGCCGAGATCCTAGTACAAATGATTTAGCGATAATTCCTAGACTAGAACAAAAGCACCTAACGGTGCGTTTCAGCCGAGATTCTAGTACAAAAAATTTAACTATAATTCCTAGACTAAAAAAAAAGACGCCCGTATATGACGCCTTTATATTTGTCGGTGCCGGCAACATCGACCAAATTGCCCAAAACTTTCTTAAACAAGAGCCATGTTCCGTGCACGTTTAACCGCAACGGTAAGTTCACGCTGGTGTGCCGCACAAAGACCTGTTTGACGTCTTGAAATAATCTTGCCTTTTTCGGTAAGGTACTTTTTTAGACGTGGATCTTTATAATCTATGTACACATTCTTTTCTGAACAAAAACCACAAGGTTTTTTCTTTGCCCTTGCAACTTGTTTTTTAACAAAAGGTCTTGCTTCACCTTGTTGTTCTGTCATTACTTCTTCACTCATATTTTCTCCTTTTTTCTCTTTTAAAATTTTATTGATTTTATTACCAAGTTAACCTAAAATGGTAAACTGTCATCCTCAACTGGTTGCATACCTTCTTCTGGATTTCCACCGGCATTTGACATACCACCCACTGGGGCATCGCCAACTCTGTTCAAAAATTCAACTTCGTCTGCGATAATCTCGGTGACATAACGTTTACTTCCATCTGTTGCATCATAACTGCGTGTTTGAATTTCACCAGATATTGCAACTTTACTTCCCTTCTTAAGAAATTTTGCACAATTCTCACCAAGTTGCCTCCATGCATTAATTGTAAAAAAGTCAACAGGTCTATTTCCATCCGCACCAACATATTTTCGATTTATTGCAACGGAAAATGTACAAACACTCACGCCTGTATTCAATGTTTTTAATTCTGGGTCTTTTGTTAAATTCCCAATCAAAATCGCCTTATTCATATTTCAATATCCCCTTTTCTAACTACTTATTTTAATAATATCATTACTCCGCCGCTGCTTGTCCAATTTCTTCTTTATTTTCTGCCTGGCTATTGCTTGCAACTAACTGCGACTCACGTTCTTTGCGTGCCACTTTACGTGCTATATCCGACGCAATCATTTTTTCATTTTTCGCAACAAACATAAAGCGAACTATGCCGTCGGTTATGTTAAAAATTTTTGTCATCTCTGCAATTTTGTCTGCATCTGCTTCAAAGTGCATAAGAACATAAAATCCTTCATTGCGATACTGGATTGGATATGCAAATTTTTTAATACCCCACTTTTCCACTGTTGTCTTTGGGCTTGCCATTTTCGAAAACTTGTTAATCAATTCTGTTTTCTCGGCATCCGCTACTTTCGATGAAATTATCATCATTAACTCGTAATTTTTTTTCATTACTTTTTCTCCTCCTTTTTTGGACTTTGGCAAGAATCTAAAACCCTTGCAAAAGGACTAATACTATAATATCACAACTTTCAAATCTTGACAATATTCTTCTATTTACTTTTCTTATAAAATTCCATCGCTTCTTTAATTACCTTAATCGCCTCTTTCCTTCCCTTTGCCGGTTCAATCTTAACATTACCATTTGCAAGATCTTTGTAATGCCTAAAAAAATGCTCCATCTCTTTGATTATATTTGGATAAATTTTTACAAGATCACTTATATCATTGAATTGTGCAAAGTGCGAGCCTTTATAAATCGGCACAGCGATAATTTTTTCATCACGCTCGCCATCATCAACCATTTCAAAAACACCAATAGGCTTGCATTTAACAATCGTCATTGGCAAAATTTCTTCCTCACCCAAAACAAAAACGTCAAGTGCATCACCATCTTCACAAAGTGTTTGTGGAATAAAACCATAGTTCGCAGGATAACGAAAAGCGGTTGTAAGAACACGATCAAAATACAAAAGTCCTGTTTCTTTATGTATCTCGTATTTCATTTTACTGTTTTTACTAATTTCAATGACAGACAAAAATTCTTCTGCACTTTTTACTTCTATATCATGTAATGGATTCATGCCTCTATAATATCAAAAATACCTTGTTATTGCAACATAATAAATTCTATATTACTTACTCTCTATTTATTTTACCAAGCTAATCTTAACAAAAGTCGAATATATAAAGACTGTTTATGTTGACAAAGATATTGCTTCAGTAGTACAATATTAAAAGTATGATAACCCAAAGAAAGTATTTCAGTATTCTAATTGCGACCATACTTTTTATGTGTCTAGCTTGTACAAGTGTAATTTTGTCTATTGTAGGGTCGCCTTACCAACGACCAATTGCCATGGCTTCAAATGTTGGATATTGTTATTGATGCCGAAAACATTATTACTACAGTGAGCATAGATTATTTGCTCAATTTTTCCATTAATATCCATTACCCAAGTATACTTCACTTTCTTTTATCTGTCTCATAAATTATCTTAGCATTTTCCAAAACTTCTTGTGGCAAGCCCGCTAACTTCGCGACCTCAATGCCGAATGATTTTTCTTCTATGCTGGGTTCTATTTTATGCAAGAACACAATTTGCCCATCGACCTGCGTTGTCATAGCACAATAATTTTTAATGCGTGGACTATCATCTGCGAGAGAAACTAATTCATGGAAGTGCGTAGCAAACATCGCTATGCAACCAATCCTATCCGTCACATACGAAATTGTGGCAGAGGCAATTGCCTTTCCTTCCTGTGTTCCAGTTCCTCTTCCGAGCTCATCTATAAGTAAAAGACTACATTTCGTGGCGTTGTGTAGCAAGGTACAAATCTGGTTAAG